>MDTG01066323.1_pt1 | contig 42429 bp, 44 predicted proteins | sample 811421 | NCBI WGS metagenome assembly MDTG01 (sample SAMN05326645, study PRJNA326480) | marine metagenome | isolation source: seawater | place: Pacific Ocean: South East | collected 2011 | reverse complement strand
CCTTGATTTTGTATTGTTATTCATACCAATAGAGGGAGCTTTTATGTTGGCTTTGCAAAATGATGATATGTTATTTAATGATGCATATAAGAAGAATATTATACTCTCAAGTCCTAGTACTTTGATGGCTATGTTGAAGATTGTCAAAAATGTTTGGCGCTTCGAAGATCAAAATAGAAATTCACAGAAAATCTCTGATGAAGCAGGAAAGCTTTATGACCAAATGGCCTTGGTAATAGAGTCATTAGATAATATTGGTGAGCACATTGAAAAAAGCCAGAATGCATTCGAGATGGCAAAAAAGCGAATGAAAACGGGTAAAGGCAATCTTATGAATAGGTTTGAGACAATCAAAAAATTAGGCCCCGATACAAAGCGTAATATTCCACAGGTTTGGGTCGATCAAGATAGAGATGTTGAAAATTTTTCACTTAAACACGACTTGGATGACAAAAAATAGCGTGAAATATATAATTAAAAAAAAATTCAATGATCAGTTTTAGTGAAAATTAAACAATGAATTCAGATATTTATATAGAATACATTATTATAGCGGTGTCAATAATTTTTATATTAGGTTTGTACGCTTTGATTCTTCATCTAAAAATTCGTAAGCAAAGTTTACAAAGAAAAAATAATGTTGATATTCTATCAAAGCACTTAGTCAAGCGTCAGGACGAATTCAAGGAGAGTATTCGGGTAATTGCATCCGCGATCGTTCAGGATCAGATTTGTTTGACTGAGGGTGCGATAAGGATCAACAAACTGTCCAGTCACCTAGATAGCAATCTCAGCGATGATATAGCATATGAAGTTTTTTCAGAATTGACAAAGGCAACAGCTCATATACCAATTCTAGAAAATTGGATTAAACTTACTAAGGAAGAGCAAGCTTCTTTTGAGGTTGAAAGAAAAAAAATAGAGAAAGATTTTCAGCATTTAATTAAAACTTCTGCCCAAAGAATTCTTGATTTGAATGCTGGTAAAATACAACTAGAAAAAAAATATCTATCCGGTGGCACTGTGGTAAAAATTCCTGCTAAATTTATTGATGGTTAATATACCCAGTAAATCTTATAAATAGTGATAGTTTAAAAAATGTTAGTATTTTAGCAGTTTTTTTAAACTATAGAGTCTCTATTTTAGGTATGGAATAGTTCCAGCAGCATCACTATTATCTATTATATGTACAGTGCTGTTACTACCATTCATCCTTAATTTCCTGAATTCTTGATAGTCTGGGTCATCAATAAATGCTTGAGCTGCTTCCAAATTTGGAAACTCAACTAAGGCTATAAGTGAGATATCGACACGCTTACCTTCCACTTGCTTAATATTCCCGCTTCTAGATAAATATTTACCACCATGCTTATGTGCAATTTCGTGAACATTTATAGCATAACTGGATACCCAAGACTCATCAGTAATAAAGACCTCTCCGATCAAATAGGCAGTCATTTTTTTCTCCAATACTAAATATAAATTAATGAATTATTGGCTCTATGCCACATTAATTTTCTGCAGAAGCATAAAGAATAACTCCCATGGCAGATAAAAAAGCAAACCAAAACCTATAATATTCCATAGAGACTGTATGCGCCAACTAGAATTAGCTTCTATATCTTTCTTGGTTACTTGCATTGATGTTGATATTTGTAGTGCAGCTAACGCATAGAAAAATGGAACGATTAAACCAGGAATAAGTAAAGTTATATTACTTGGCGATAATTGAAGACATGTTGCCAATATAACTACAAAAATAGATCCATAAAAAATTACTTTTTTAGCCTCAACAAAAAGTTGCATATTTTGAAAATTCTTCCAAAGAAAGTAAAGCATTGCGAGAGGTCCAAAACAAAAGGTTCCAAAAAAAATCTGAAGGGGTGAATAGATAGGAACGCCTGCTTTTATCATATTCATTCTTTTTCAGGTAGAAATATTCGATCTTTGCCGAGAAATTCAGGTGCTTGAACTGATAACACTTTCAAAGGCCTGGCAGATGTTACTTTAACTCCGTGAGGAGTACCTTTCTTTATTCGCAGATAATCTCCTTGTTTAATCATATATCGCTGATTATTTTCCTGGAATTCTGCTTCCCCGTCCAAAACATAAATAGTCTCTGTATGATTAACATGCATATGTAGGGGGACTGACTTTTTAACTGTAATTAAAAAGTCAGTAGAATTTTTATCACTTGAAATTTTATAAATGTGAATATTATCGATATCTTTTGGAGTTAATATTGAATTTAATGAGATTTTTTCTGAGTAAGCAGGGCAAGAGCCAACCAAGAGGATTGAGATAAGCAAAAAAACTGATAAATACAATTTATTAACCATAGATTTTGATAGAGTTTCCTCTTCACTCATTCTGGCTTCGAATATTTAAATCTTTATAATAGAAAATTACAACTTATTATTCTACGCTGCTTAATATGGAATTGAGTGTTTTACTTGGCCGCATAGCTTTTTCCGCTATTTCAAAATTAGGTTGATAGTAGCCTCCGATATCAACATTATTTCCCTGACAAGTTATCAGCTCATCCAAAATAGCCTTTTCTTTATCTCTAAGTTTCTTTGATAATTTCTTGAAAATTGCTTGGAGTTCAGCACACCCAGATTGTTTCGAGATTTCGTCAGACCAATACAGAGCTAAATAAAAATGACTGCCTCTATTATCAAGCTCTTTAACTTTTCTTGATGGTGATTTCCCTTCTTCTAGAAGCCGGCATGTTGCCTTATCTAACGACTCAGCAAGAATTTTTGCTTTAGCATTATCAGTTTTTGTAGCAATATCTTCCAATGAAACTGCCAAAGCAAGAAATTCTCCTAGTGAATCCCATCTGAGATGCCCTTCTTCTATGAACTGCTGTACATGTTTTGGTGCAGAACCTCCAGCACCTGTTTCATAGAGGCCTCCTCCTGCCATAAGAGGGACAATTGATAGCATTTTTGCACTAGTCCCAAGCTCTAATATTGGAAATAGATCAGTTAAATAATCCCTCAACACATTTCCTGTAACAGATATAGTATCTTTGCCATTTTTCATTCTCTCCATAGTTAAACGAATAGCTCTCTCCGGGCTCATAATTTCAATACGAATTTCTTCTGTACTATGATCTTTAAGATATCTTTTTACTTTATGTATCATCTGTGCATCATGACCGCGCTTATCATCTAACCAGAAAATTGCTGGCGTATTGCTTGATTGGGCGCGGTTAACAGCTAATTTTACCCAGTCTCGTATAGGGTCATCTTTCACTTGACACATGCGCCATATGTCACCTTCCTCAACATTTTCATGCTGAAGTAAAATCTCACCATCCTGCCCAATCACCTGCATTTTTCCTTTTGATGGCACAATAAATGTCTTATCGTGTGAGCCATATTCTTCCGCTTTTTTTGCCATGAGACCTACGTTGGAAACTGTTCCTATCGTTGTTGGATCAAATGCATCATGGTGCTTACAAAAGTTAATTACCTCTTGATATATGGTTGCATAGCTGGTGTCTGGAATAACTGCTTTTGTATCTTTTAGTTTACCATGCGCGTTCCACATTTTTCCGCCACTTCGTATCATCGATGGCATAGATGCGTCAACAATCACATCACTTGGAACATGTAAGTTAGTGATGCCTTTATCAGAATCTACCATGGCCATTTCTGGTCGAATTTCGTAACACTTTCTAAACTCTGTTTCAACTTCAACTCTCATAGAGTAGGGTAACTGATCAACTTTCTTCAAAACACTACCTATCCCATCATTTGGATTTACCTCTAATTCAGCCAGAATCGATTCATATTTTTTAAATGCTTCTTCGTAGTAAACAGTAACAGCATGGCCAAATATAATAGGATCTGAGATCTTCATCATTGTTGCTTTTAAGTGTAATGAAAACAATAAGTCTGCTTTTCTAGCACCTTCCATCTCTTCATCTAAGAACTTCCGCAAAGCTTTAACACTCATGAACATAATGCTTGCCAAGTCTTCGCTATCAGCAGCAATATTATCTTTCATTATAGTGATTTTATTTTTAGCATCGACATGCTGGATCTTTAGCGGTCCAGATTTCTTCAAAACAGTAGCTATATCACTACTATAGAAATCCCCACTCCTCATATGAGCAACATGTGTTCTTGAAGATTGGCTCCATTTACCCATAGAGTGTGGATTTTTGCGCGCAAATTGTTTTACGGCACTTGGGGCTCTTCGGTCTGAATTTCCTTCACGGAGGACAGGGTTTACTGCACTTCCAAGCACCTTTGCATATTTATTTTTGATCGCTATTGATTCAGGATCTTTAGCTGTTTCAGGATAATCAGGCAATTCATATCCTTTTGACTGAAGTTCGGATATTGCATCCTGAAGCTGAGGTATAGAGGCACTTATGTTGGGAAGCTTGATAATATTGGCATTTGGATCTTGCGTGAGGGCACCTAGCTCCTCTAAAGCATTAACTTCTTGTTTATCTTTTGGTAATTTCTCAGGAAAAGCAGATATAATTCTTGAAGCTAAAGAAAGATCAGAGGTTTCGACAACAACATCTGCAGCCTTAGTAAACGCATTGACAATAGGTAAGAGAGAATAAGTTGCTAAAGCTGGAGCCTCGTCAGTTTTAGTATAAATTATTTTTGAAATCTTTTTGTCCACAGGTTACTCCTCAGGATATCGGTCAATTGCTATAAGACTATGCGCCGTCATATTCAACTTAGGTTAATGATTTAGTCAAAAACTATCATCATTATTATATAGAAAAAACAAAAAAAATTAAAGTTTTTGTAAAAAAACTACAAAAATTTTCTCCTGTATATATCAGGATATTTTTTGAAAATTAGCAGTTTATTTATTAAAAAAAAAGACGACGGTTTATACTTAATCCGTCGTCTTTTAAGATTTATCTTGCGTATAAATTATTCGGGAACTACGTTATTTGCACAAGGCCCTTTCTGCCCTTGACCGACATCGAACGACACAGCTTGTCCGTCATTTAAGGTAGCATAACCGCCGCCATTTTTTATTTCTGAATGATGAACAAATAGATCTTTACCACCATCTTCTGGGGTAATAAAACCGAAACCTTTGTCAGCATTAAACCACTTCACTGTACCTTTACTCATATTATTCTCTTTTATTTTCTGGATTAAATTTATGCAGACATCTGCCAATTCATTATAACTATATATACAACAAAAACTACTAAGGTGGAAAAACTATTTTTTATACTTTATCTCAACTGAATTATATAAAAAGCAGTTTTTATAAAAATAAACATATAAATTCATTACTTAGTTATTATTAATCTTTAATTTGTTAAAGTTTTTTTTGAAGAAAAACACCGCATTCAAGGTGATCTGTGTATGGAAATTGATCAAAAACTGCAAAATTTTCTATAACGTGAGTGTTGCTTATACCTTGGATATTTTCTAGTAAGCTTAGCGGATTACATGAAATATAAAGAATATTCTTAAATTTTTTTAATAAATTTAAAGTTTTTTCATCTAAACCTGCACGCGGAGGATCTACAAATATTGTATTTAACTTATAGTTATCTAGATCAATATTTTTCAGTCTACGAAATTTTCTAACGCCATTTAAAGCTAAAGTTATTTCCTCGCTAGACATTCTACAAATTGAAACATTCTCAATATTATTTTTCTTTAAATTGAAATAAGCAGCATCAACCGAATCTTTAGATATTTCAGTGGCAAGTATTTTTTCAAAGTTTTGCGACAGCACGCAAGTAAAATTTCCATTACCGCAGTATAGTTCTAGCAAATCATCACCACATTTTTGTGTTTGATGATATGACCAACTAAGCATCGCTTGATTTATTTTCGCATTGGGCTGCGTAAAACCGTTCTCAATTTGTTTATAGTAATAATTAACTCCATCTACAAGTAACTTTTCTACAACATAGTCATAACCGATCGTTAATTTTTTCTTTCGGCTCCTACCTATAATATTTATATTAAATTTTAAATGAAGATCGGAGGCTGCTTTCCTCCAGTTTTCATCTATAGGTTTGTGATATATAAGAGTCACAGCCGTGTCACCACTAAGCGTTGTTAAAAATTTTGCTGAAAATAATTTATTTTTGAGCTCATCATGTTTATTTATTTCAATTAATAACAGAGGCATAAGCTCATTGATTTTTTTTGAGCCCACTAGAAATTCAGTAATTATATATGGAATTTTTTTATCAGGATTATTCATAGCATAAAATACCTGATCATTTTTATGCCAAATTCGAAATTCAGATCTCATTCTAAAATGAATAGCTTCAGATTTATATATTTCAAGGATTGGTAGTGGGATGTGAGAAAAATTTTTCTTTAAATTTTTTATTTTAAGATTGAGCTGGTGGTTATATTTATCTAGATTTATTTGCTGCACGAATGAGATCCCTGAAATTAAAAATATATCACATGATCTAATTTACAATTTTTAAAATACAATTAAGTGATCTGATGAAGAGTTAATTTTCAAATATATCATCAGTTTTCGATGCCATAATAAAATCATTTCTGTGGAGTCCAGCCATTTCGTGGCTCCACCATGTTACTTCTACTTTCCCCCATTCAATAAGAATTGCAGGATGATGTCCAGCCAACTCAGCTATTCCTCCTACCTGATTGGCAAATTTAATAGCTTGTTGAAAATTATCAAAGTTAAATTGTTTTGTGATTTGAGGTACATTTTGGTGATTTTTGATATTCCATGAGGGCAATTTTTTTAATAGAAGTTTTTCTTCAGAAGCTGTAAGCCGTTTGGCATTAGGTGAACAAGCTTCACAAACCTCTTTTGATAAATCTTCATCATTATTAGACATAGAAAATATCCTTTATATTTTTATATATTGATTTTACAAACAATTTCTTGGCTTTGGCAGTCCTGCTAATTTAGCTATAATTTTAGCTGGGCTTTTAGGGAACAATCTCATCAGGTATATGCTGTGGGCTTTGTCAGTACTCAATTTAATACCGATAGTTTTAATTAGTGGTCGCATTGAGGGTGAAAACCCATACTCAGCATAGAATTCTCTTGCTAAAATGAGAATTTCTAAATGCTCTGATGTGAGCAATAAGTTTTCTTGAACAGAGAGTTCCTCGGCATTTTTCTCAGACCAATCAGCTAGTTTACGTAAAAAATTTATCTTTTCTTTTATTTTAATTTCCACATGTGATTAATCTCGCGCTGCGCTAAGTAAATGCAGGAGACTCGTAAATATGTTATATAACATCACATAAAGTGTAACAGTCGCAGAGATGTAATTTCGTTCTCCACCGTGAATGATGGCACTTGTTTGCCACATGATAATACCCGACGAGATTAAAAGAAATATGCAAGATAGCGCTAAAGCTAGCCCTTGAATCTGAAGAAAAATATTAGCTATCGCTGCTATGAAAGCAATTATTAGACCTGTCATGAGAAAACCACCCATAAAGGACAGCTCTTTTTTTGTGACTAGAACATAAGAAGAACAAGCAAAGAAAATTAGTGCTGTTCCACCTAACGCCATTAATATAATTTGAGATCCAGAGCTAGCTAAGTAGTAAGAGATTATTGGACCTAAAGTGAAACCCATCCAGCCTGTTAGTGCAAACACCCAAAATAATCCAGCTGTGCGATTTTTATTTTTTTCAACCATCCATAAACAACCTATGTATGGTAACAGCATCCAAAGCCCCATAAAAGGTGCATTTACAGCCATGGCAACACCACACATCGCTGCGCTAAATAATAATGTTAATGACAGGAGTGTGTAAGTGTTCCTAAGAACCTTGACTGCATCTAGATTTAATGTATTGGTTAAAACCGATTGCTTTGTAGCCATTATTTGTTGCCTCTCTACCTTTATCGTTATTACACATATTTTACAATGTGTATATCTGAAATCAACAGTCTGTAGGTAAATATTTGCTCTATTTATTAAAAAGATAACTTATAAGGGAGTCTAGATGTATTTTAGTCTTTGAACAATGTAAATTTATCTTTAGTATGTGTAGCAAGTTTTTGAATTTTTTCTTTTTTGTTAAGCTAAGTCTATGAAATAAATTTAGGAAATAATTGTGACTCAAAAAAAAGCTGATTCTAGTCACCTAGAAATATCTAATCTAAAAATTTATATGAGATTATTATCTTACGTCAAAAGGTATCTCGGTATTTTCTTTCTAAGTATTTTAGGATTAATTATTTTTTCTTCAATGGAGATAGCATTTATTGATCTGTTTGGCTACACGGTAAACGCAATTGGAGGAATGACCGCTGATCCCTCAGATTTAACAGAGGCAGGTAAACACGAAAGCGGTATAACTATTCATATTGTGAACGCTTTGTCAGCAGATGGCGGAAATGTTCTGGATACTCGTTGGATGGTCCCTTTAATAATGTTAATAATAGCTCTAGTTAGAGGACTCTCTTTTTTTGTAGGGGGTTACTGCATGACCTATGTTTCACAAATACTTGTCCATAATCTCCGCATTGCTGTTTTTAATAAATATACGTCATTGCCAGCTAGTTATTTCGATTCCAGCATGAGTGGTCATTTGGTTGCTCGAACAACTTTTATAGTATCTCAGGTTACTCAGGCTGCAACAAATTCTCTTAAAGTCATGATACGTGAAGGTGCTTTAGTTATTGGTTTAATTAGTTATTTATTTTATTTGAATTGGAAGTTAGCGCTAATATTTTTGACTATATTACCTATTATAGGGCTGGTTGTTTTATCGGTTAGCAAGCGTTTTAGAAAATTAGCGCTAAGAATTCAGTCTTCCATGGGTGATGTGGCCCAAGTAACTCAAGAATTTGTTGGAGGATACAGAGATATGCACCTTTACGGCGCAAAATATTTCGAGCGTCAACGTATGAAAGACGCCAGCAAAAATAGCAGAAAACAGCAAATGAAATTATCTATAACTGAGTCAATCAGCACCCCAGTAATTCAGTTGCTAGTAGCATCAGCACTCTCTTTTTTGATGTGGCTTGTCCTTGACCCTGCTGTTTTATCAGAAATGAGTGGAGGTGATTTCGTAAAATTTTTGGCCTCAGCTGCCTTACTTGCAAAACCTGTAAGAGCTCTGTCAGGAGTAAATAGTAAAATACAGCAAGGTATCGCTGCTGCTGGGACGCTTTTTTCAACATTAGATAACAACGAAGAAATTGATGAGGGTGTTATCGAAAAAGATAAAGTTGATGGATGTTTTGAATTTTCAAAAGTAAATTTTGCTTACGCGGCTGATGATAAAAATGTGTTGAATGGTGTAACTTTTAATGTGAAAGCTGGCGAGACAGTTGCATTAGTTGGCCGTTCAGGCAGTGGTAAGAGTACCCTGATAAGTATGATTCCGCGCTTTTATGAAATCAATGATGGAACGATTAGCCTAGATGGCAAGGATCTAAAAAGCTATAAGTTAGAAAATTTACGCAGCCATATAGCGCTTGTATCGCAAAAAATAAGTCTTTTTAACGACACTATTCATAACAATATCGCATACGGCACATTAGCGAATCGAACAAAAGATGAAGTTGAAGCTGCTGCGAGAGCAGCTAATGCGCTTGAATTTATTGAACAGTTGCCTAATGGCTTTGAAACTATTATTGGAGACCAAGGTATAAAGTTGTCTGGAGGTCAGCGACAACGACTTGCTATCGCTAGGGCTATTTTAAAAGATGCTCCTGTTTTGATTCTCGACGAGGCCACCTCAGCTCTAGATTCGCAAACTGAAAGGTATATTCAAGAAGCATTAGAGACTGTAATGAGAGGGCGTACGACTTTCGTTATAGCCCATCGCCTTTCTACTATTGAAAACGCAGATAGAATTTTAATGATGAGCAAAGGAAAGATCGTTGAGCAAGGAACACATGAAGAGTTATTACAGCTAAACAAACATTACGCAAAACTTCATAATAAAATTGTAGTAGAGGAAAAAAGTGACTTTAATGAATAAAGTTTATAAAAGATGAGCGCTGCTAATTTTTTTGAGGATTTATCTAGTCGCCGTTCAGGGTGGGCATTCTTTCTGTTACCGCTATCATGGATTTTTTCTATTTTTGTAGTTATCCGTCGGTTTCTGCAAACAAAAATTAATCCTAATCCATCACTAACAGTACCGGTCATCGTGATTGGAAACATAAGCACTGGTGGAACCGGTAAGACACCCTTGGTTATCACTATAGCGCATTTTTTGAAAGATGCTGGTTATAATCCAGGTATTGTTAGCCGAGGGTATAAAGGGAATGCACCTATTTATCCTGTGCTCTTGAACGGTTGCTCGCATGCTTCTGATGTTGGAGATGAACCTCTATTGCTAGCAAATGTTTGCCCAGTAAGTGTCGACCCCAACCGTTATCGAGCGGCAAGCCATTTACTTGAAAACACTGATTGTGATGTGATCTTAAGTGATGATGGCCTTCAGCATTATAAACTTCCGAGGGATATAGAAATTGCTGTCATTAATGGCAGAAAAAAATTTGGTAATGGACAACTTTTACCCTCTGGCCCACTAAGAGAACCATTGCGTAGATTAAAAGAAGTTGATTTTATTGTTACAAGCTATAACAGTATAAACTTTAAGGAAGATTCAATAGAGCGTATTGAAAGCTCTATGAACAATAGCTCATTCTCCTTCATCAAACCAATAAGGTTAAAAAATCTAGTTTCTAATGAAGTTCTACAAATCACTAATGAGTTTGTTTCAGGCAGTTTAGTTGAGTCATTTGTTGATGGCTGGGAATTTAGTAAAAAGGTACATGCGGTTGCAGGTATTGGTGATCCTCATAGATTCGCTAATACTTTAACTAGTATAGGATTTGAGCCCATCTTGCATAGCTTAAATGATCATCATTACTATAATGGCGATGAATTTTTATTTGAGGATGAGCTTCCAGTAATCATTACAGCTAAAGATGCTGTAAAGTGTAAAAAAATTAATAGTGATAAGATTTGGGTCCTTGACATAGAAGCTACAGTTGACTCAGTTTTCTCACAAAGTCTCTTGGAAAAGCTTCGTTTAATTGATATTTAGATTTGTAATATTATTTAAAAAAACTAATGGGATTATTATTTTAAAAAAATTGTGAGGTATTATGAGTTTTACAGTTATTATTCCTGCTCGCTTTGATTCGTCGAGATTTCCTGGAAAACCTCTAGTAAAAATTAATGGCATAACGATGATAAATCACGTTTATACTCAGTCGCGAAAAAGCCATGCCAATAGAGTAATTGTTGCAACAGATAATAAAAAAATATTTGATGAGGTTATTAGTTTTGGAGGTGAGGTTGTTATGACTTCTAGTGATCATCAATCTGGTACAGATAGATTGCAGGAAGTTTCAAAACATCTAAATTTACCTCCAGAGCACATAGTAGTTAATGTCCAGGGGGATGAGCCACTTATTCCCCCAGAGGCTATAAATCAAGTAGCCTCTAATTTAGCAGCCAGGGATTCTGTTGGTGTAGCTACTCTTTTTGAGCCAATAGATAGCCCTTTGGATTTTATCGATAAAAATGTGGTGAAAGTAGTTGTTGATGCTGCTGGACTAGCTTTACTTTTCAGTCGTGCCGCGATTCCTTGGCTCCGCGAAGATATTAATGGTACGAAGGATAAGATGTCTAATACAGATTTACCCATGCGTCATGTAGGTATTTATGCCTATCGAGTGTCAATGCTCAATAAATTTGTATTATGGCCTGCCGCCCCTATAGAAAAAATAGAGTTTTTAGAGCAGTTACGTTTTATGTGGCATGGTGAAAGAATACATGTAGATAAAGCAGTAGTTGATGTGCCCAAAGGGGTTGATACAAAAGAGGATTTGGAAGATGTCATTAAATTTTTAACAACCAGTTCATAGGGTAAGATAATTGAAAAATCAATCAAAAATTTTATTTGTTTGTCTTGGTAATATCTGTAGATCACCTACAGCACATGCTATTTTAGAAAAAAAGATAGCTGTTGAGAAATTGGAGCATCGTATCGTTGTTGATTCTGCTGGTACAGGTGATTGGCATATCGGTCGACCCCCAGATCCAAGGGCTCAAAAAATTGCTCTTCGCCATAATTACGACCTTTCAAAACTTAAAGCACGCCAAGTATCATTTGGAGATTTCTATGAATTTGATTACATTTTGGCGATGGATAAGCAAAATCTGCATGATCTAAAAGCTATGGCTCCTCATGATTTCAATGGATCTTTGGAGTTACTCCTTAAGTATGGATCTAGTAAAAAAAATGAGGTTCCAGATCCCTATATTGGAGGTGAGGGCGGCTTCGAGGGTGTCCTAACCCTTATCGAAGACGCTGTTGATGATTTATTTCGACATTTAACTAGGTAAAAGGGCAATGTTGAGTGTTGAGAAAAATGTGTCACTTAAGAAACTACATACTTTTAATTTTGAGTCCAAGGCAGAGTATTTTTGTATTATTTCATCAAAAAAAGAACTTTCCGAGGCGCTAGTTTGGGGTAAAGAAAGAGATCTATCGATTATCGTATTGGGAAAAGGCAGCAATGTTTTATTTGCTAACGACATAAGAGGGCTTGTAGTACAAATAAAAATAATGGGTATTGAGCTTTTTTCTCAAGATAAAGACAATTTAGTCGTAAATATTGGCGCCGGTGAGGATTGGCACCAACTTGTTATTAAAACATTAGATATGGGTTGGTATGGACTTGAAAATCTCTCATTAATTCCGGGATCAGTCGGCGCTGCACCTATACAAAATATAGGTGCATACGGAGTTGAACTCAGCGATAGATTTGACTCTTTAGAGGTTGTCGATAAAACAACAGGGCAATATAAAAAAATGAATCTCGAGGATTGTCAATTTGGTTATCGAGATAGTTTTTTCAAGAGGTCAGGCCAAGACCAATATGTCATTGTATCTGTAAATCTGCGTTTATCGCTTAAGCCAAATATATGCATCGAATACCCTGCATTAAAAAATGAAATTATGAGGCATCATATGCAGATAGAGATGAAGCATGATCGAAATTTTGAAGATTATTTAACGCCAAAAATGATTTCTGACATCGTCTGTTTTATTCGGCGATCAAAGCTACCTGACCCTATGGTCGCTCCAAATGCTGGTAGTTTCTTTAAAAACCCGATCGTTAAATCTGAAGATTTATTAGGTTTAAAAAAACTATATCCAGACATAATAAGTTATAATTTTTGTAAAGAAAATATGAAAATTAGCGCAGGATATTTAATCGAAAAGGCTGGATGGAAAGGCCTAAAAAGGGGTGGAGTTGGTATTGACGAAAGACAGGCTTTAGTCTTGGTGAACCTTGGTGGAAGCGCTCAGGATATTTTATCTCTAGCAAATGAAATTCAAGTATCGATTTTAGAAAAATTTGGTATGACTTTAGAAATAGAACCTCGGGTATATAGGTAGTCATGATGACTAAAATATCAGAGTTTGATTCTAAGTCGTTCCTTGCGTCTCTTACCCAAAGACCAGGAATATACCAGATGCTTGATGCAAGTGGAGCAGTTCTATACATAGGTAAAGCAAAAAACCTACGTAAGCGAGTTGCTAGTTATTTCTCCAAGTCACAATTACCTGCAAAAACCAAAGCATTAGTACAACGTATCATTTCTATTGATGTAACTGTAACGGAGACAGAGATCGAAGCATTATTACTCGAGCAGAACCTTATTAAGCAAAACTTACCTCCCTATAACATTTTACTAAGGGATGATAAGTCTTATCCGCATATATTATTGTCAGATAAAGATCAGTACCCACAGTTATCTTTTCACCGAGGGCCCAAGAGAAAAAAAGGTAGTTATTTTGGACCATTCCCAAGTATATACGCAGTTCGTGAAAGCATGGCTTTCTTGCAAAAAACATTTAAAGTCAGGCAATGCGAAGATACCTTTTTCAAAAATCGGTCCCGTCCTTGTCTGCAGTACCAAATTGATAGGTGTACAGCACCATGTGTTGATCTTATATCCCCAGCAGATTATAAAAAAGATGTTGAGCACACTAAGATGTTCCTTGAGGGAAAAAGTGATTATCTTATAAAAAAATTTGAGGAAGAAATGGATCTATCTTCTAAAAATCTTAATTTTGAGAACGCAGCCCTTTTACGAGATCAAATTACAGCATTAAGAAAGATACAAGCTGAACAAATTGTAGAATCAGGTAATAAAAATATCGATGTAATAGCTACAGCATATGAAAGCTCACAAGGCTGCGTCCACATACTTTTTATACGTCAGGGAAGAATGATGGGAAGCAGAACTTTTTATCCACACACCCCGTTAGCATCTTCGCCGCAAGAAATATTAGAGAATTTTATCCCACAATATTATTTACGCGATGGGACCAAAAGTGATTTTCCAAAAGAAATTATTGTGAGTATGGCTCTTAATGGTCATCATTTATACTCTTCTGCAATATCGACCTTAGCTGGATATAAAATTGATATTAAATCTGGAGTAAGAACTATTAGGGCTAAATGGGTTAAGTTAGCAGAAAAAACCGCTGTCCAAAATCTCAAAAGCTTAATTGCATCTAAACAAAATTTGCTTCAAAAATTCGAAGCATTGAGGAGCGCTTTGAGTTTGGAGGAGCTTCCTGCTCGACTTGAGTGCTTTGATATAAGTCACAGTAGCGGTGAGGCTACAGTAGGATCTTGCGTTGTGTTTGATACTAACGGACCCCTGAAATCCGATTATCGTCGCTTTAATATTAAGGACGTAGCATCAGGAGATGACTATGCTGCTATGAAGCAAGCTTTAAGTAGACGTTATAAGAGACTACAAGAGGGCGAACATAAATTACCTGATATTTTGCTGATAGATGGTGGTTTAGGACAACTTAAAAAAGCAGTTAATGTACTAAGTGAGCTTGGCATTATTGGTGTGCAAATCGTAGGTGTAGCAAAAGGAAAAACCAGAAAAGCTGGATTTGAAACTTTGTTACTAGCTCCGCAATTTAATGAAGAAGTAAAGGATCATAATTTTAAAGAGTTGATTTTAGGTACTGATTCAGCAGCACTTCTTTTGATTCAGCAAATTAGAGATGAGGCTCATCGTTTTGCCATCACCGGGCATAGGCAGCAAAGAGACAAAAAACGAAGAGCATCGACATTAGAGGATATTAAGGGAGTTGGAGCCAAACGTAGGCGTGAATTACTACGTTTCTTTGGAGACATCAATGAGGTTAAGCGAGCCAGCGTTGCAGAGCTTTCTCGTGTACCTAATATTAGTAATAAGGTTGCAGAAGCTATTTACAGTACCCTTCATAATGAGTAAGTTATAATCATTAATTTCTTGCACCCTTGGCAAATAAAATATGTGGAATTTACCTAATATACTGACACTCATTCGTATCTTAATGATACCAATATTTGTCGTTGTTTTTTATTTACCTTGGGAAGGTAAGCATTTTGCAGCAGCAGTTATTTTTGCTATTGCTGCGATGACTGATTGGCTGGACGGCTATTTGGCAAGGAAGCTCAATCAATTTACTCCATTTGGCGCTTTTTTAGATCCTGTTGCAGATAAGTTAATTGTTTCTGCAGCTTTACTTGTTTTACTTCAAGTGCATGCTACTGCAGTATTTGCCTTACCTGCACTTGTTATCGTGAGCCGAGAAATTGTTGTTTCCGCTTTACGCGAATGGATGGCAGAACTCGGCCAAAGAACAAGTGTTGCCGTTAGCTATTTGGGTAAGGTTAAAACAGTTTTACAAATGGTTGCTATCACCGTACTTTTGGCAGTCGATCCAGAAAAATATCCTGAATGGGATGTAGTAGGCATCGTTTTATTATATGTCGCAGCTATTTTGACATTGTGGACTATGATTATTTATTTGCGTACAGCATGGCCTGAGCTATCCTCGAAGCCAGATGCTCGTGATTAAATAAAATAATCTTCAGTATAATTAGATTATCTATTCTTGCACTGTTATTTGGTAAGCCTGTCGGTTACAATTCTGGCTTCGTTAGGCGCGGTGGCAGAGTGGTCATGCAGCTGACTGCAACTCAGTTAACGCCGGTTCGATTCCGACCCGCGCCTCCATTTAATAGAAATAGATTAGGACCTCGGATAAGCTCTGGAGCTAAATTTTTGCAAGTCAGCCCATCCATTAAATATGCCCGGATGGCGAAATTGGTAGACGCAAGGGACTTAAAATCCCTCGGTGGAAACACCGTGCCGGTTCGATTCCGGCTCCGGGCACCATCCTAAGTTTTATACCGCTCTACAGCCCACACTAACGTTGAGTTTCAGCTCTGTGTCTATATAAAAACTTTGAAAGTTACCTAAAAAGTTACCTATTTTTCATGGGGTGGGGGGCTATGTTTCAAGAATATTATCTATATCTACAAGATATATTACTGTAGCATGTGTTGTTATTGGGGGCAGGGGTTATTTATACAGATTCCAATGTATAGAGTTTTGATGTAAAAGAACATGTTGTATAAAGTATGGTTTGTGGGTAGATGAGCTTAACCTTATTAGCAAATCTAATGTAAAAACTAATAAATTTTATTTGCATAGAGAAAGGATCTCGGATGAACATTTGCAAAGACGTTACAGTATCATTCAATTATTCACTTACTGATAAAGATGGAAATGCATTAGACGCCTCACCAATAGGTAAACCTTTTACGTATATACATGGTCGAAGTACTATTTTACCAGCTCTAGAGAAAGAATTAGAGGGAAAAAAAATAGATGACATTCTGATTGTTAATATTGAAGCAAAAGATGCATATGGAGAAAGACAAGAGCAAATGGTTCAAAAGATACCAAGATCAAATTTCCAGAATCAGGAGATAAAGATTGGTATGCGTTTTGAGGCAAAAACGTCCACTGGCGCATTATCAGTCATTATAACCGAACTTACTGATGAAGAAGTTACTGTGGATGGAAATCACCCTTTAGCAGGAAAAGACTTAACTTTCGATGTCAGGATTGTCGATGTTAAAGAAACCTCCCAAGATGAAATGAATGATTGCTGTACTAAAGATGGTTGCACTGCATCGAACTAAGATTTCACAAAAATTAGACTACTTAACAAATATATAAATAAGATTGTGATGATGCCAAACTACCAACCAATTACTTGCCATTATTGTTTTGAGATGTTCGAGATTGACATAGAAGTTGAGTCAAAATTTAGTGGCCACAATGTAGAAATATTTGACTGCGAAATATGTTGTAATCCAAACAAGGTAGATACCGAGGTTATGGAGGGTGTAATTATTTCATTAGAAGTAAGTGACGGAAACGAATAAAAAATCAAATTCATCTGCCAAGTATATATTTCTTTATTTTTTATTAATAAAATTAAACACTGTCAAATAAATATTTAATGAGAACCAATGCTAGGCCAGATGTCGCAATGGCTAATAGTGGAATAAAAATCGGCGTTTCACCTTCAATGTCTTGACTAGGGTCTCCAACATTTCTATTTTTGTACATAACTTTGATAGCTACTACTAGAACACTCAGCGCAATAGCAAGAAACACATATACACCTACATCAAAGTTAGTCATTCAAACTCCCAAAAAAATAAAAAAACATCTAGATGACTAAAAAAAACTCCATCCTAAGTTGATAATTAATACAGTTAAAGTAAGTAAAACACTCACTGTATGAAGCCTTTTGAATTGATCTTCATTTCCAGAATCTTTTGCTGCATTGGTCGCTGGCACAATAATATAGCATATAGTCATAGCTATCGCTGTGGCAAATGATACTGCTAGAGGAACCCCATCTTTGGTTCCAAAAAAATACAGATAAAGCAAGGAAGTTAGTGATAAAATTAAAACTACAAGAAATAATTTTGGGAATACATTTCTTAAAAATGGTCCAGCTTCTTGTATGTCGATTGTCTTAAAAACAGCAGGAGCTATAATTGAAACTTGCATCATAATCATTCCTATAATGATCCCTGATAACAATACGGGAAGATGGTTAATTGTTTGCATAATTAAGTTTCCGTTTGATCGTTCGATGAATTTTTTATTAAAATCAAATTAATAATGATAGTTTAGTAGAAAGGGCCGTCGATAAAAAGTCGAACGATAATTTTAATTTAGTTCCTTGTAGATTCGATAAACGCGAAAAGTTGGATTATCATACAGTAATCGATCAATTGCTCTATGATAATACTGGGAGATCCTTTAGCTTGAAGTTTAATGATAGAGAATTTGAAGTTTATAGACAGGCTGTAGAGGATGGTGGTGCAGAGTCCTGCTTCAATTTAGGAGTAATGTATGCCGGTAGAGGCTCTGATTTTTATCATGAGTCAATTATGTGGTATCAAACTGCTGCTAACCAGGGTCATGTAGAAGCAAAAAAGGTATTAAAATTAATAAGAGAAAATAAAAAATTTCGGACTCCTTGGTATAAAAAACTCTTGATGAGTTTAGATTTAAATAGGTATATAAAATAGCTCGGACGTTCTATTGAAAGCTTTCAAGGAAAGTAGATATTGAAAAAGAATTTAGGCATCTTTATTTATACTATAATTTTAGGATCTACTGGTGCTATGGCTATAGAGGAGGCAGCATATAAAAGCATTTTCAATGAAAAAATTTTTGAAATACGAAAATATGAGCCACATCTTCTTGCTGAGGTAGAAATAAATGGTGATTTCGAGGAAGTAGGCAGCAAAGCATTTAAAAAGTTATTTCGCTATATTTCTGGTGAAAATATTTCTCAAAAAAAAATTGAAATGACGGCGCCTGTCTCTCAAGTGCAGGGCAGTAAAAATGTCAGTATGACCTCACCTATCATACAGAAAGAACATAATGGTAAGTGGGTAGTAAGTTTCATGATGCCATCCAATTTTACTATCAATAAGCTCCCAAGACCTAAGGATTCTGATATTCAACTTCGCAAAGCCTCCTCTAGTTATAGAGCTTCTGTAAAATATTCTGGATCTTGGAGTGAAAAAAATTACCTTCAATATTTAGGCTTGTTAAATGAATGGGTATCAAAGCAAAAGTTAAAGGTGATTGGCAAACCTATATGGGCGCGCTACGATGCTCCTTATGTACCTTGGTTTTTTAGAAGAAACGAGATATTAATACCTATTAAACAACCCTAAAATCTTCTTATAAAGTAAAGATTAGGTTATGTATTTCTAACAAAATTACTTGTTCACTTTGGATATCTTTTGTAGCTTTTTCCATATAGCAGCAACTTCTTTGCGTTGAATAGAAGATGTCTCAGGATCCACTAATAGCGGTGTATTCTGCAATTGCAGTCTATGCCCTAAAGTACGGTAGGTTATGTATGCCTCTCTAAGACTTTTTGCCTCTTCGAATGAGAATATACTATTAATCTCTAGGCTGTCGATAATACGCATATTATCACTCCAACAAGTCAAATCAGCGAACTGATGGGCATGAGATAATACTTTTGCTTGAACTATAAATTCGATATCGATAATCCCTCCCTCATCATGCTTAATATCGAACATAGGTTTATTTTTCCCCATAAGCCCACCGTTTAATCCTTTTTGTGGTTTTATTGAAATTCTTTTTTTTGATTTTAGTTGCTCTAACATCTTTTTTCTCATATTGGAAACGTCAGTAATAAGTTGAACCTGATCTCTCGTTTTGCTCAGAATTTTTGATCTAATAGTTCTAAATTTTTCAATCAATTTTGGTGATCCAACGATCGGCCTAGCTCTAACTAGAGCCTGATGTTCCCACGTCCAAGCATCATTAAGTTGATATTTTTCAAATGCATCAAGTGATGAAACTAGCATGCCTGAGCGACCTGAAGGCCTGAGACGTACATCTACTTCATAAAGCACACCAGATGCTAGCCGAGCCATTAAAATATGTATTATTTTTTGCCCTAAGCGTATGAAAAATGTTTCATTATCAATAGATTTTTCACCATCTGTTTGATCATTGCGATTAGCATCATAAATAAATACTAAATCGAGATCTGAGTTATGACCAAGCTCAATGCTACCTAATTTGCCATAACCTATAATTAAAAAGTCTGATTTCTCTTCATTTTTTCCTATGGGTTCCCCATATTTTTTTAACATTTGATCCCATGCAATTTCAACTGTGTGCGTTAAAATTGCTTCTGCGATTGAGGTGAGGTAATCACTAACCTTCATTAAGGGTAATATATCTGTAACTTCACATGCTGCGACATGAAGGCTGTGTGAAAGCTTAAAGTAACGTAGAGTTTCCATCTGTTTCTCTAGGTCGTTAGAGGGAACTCTGAGTAATTGTTGTCTTAATTCGTCTATCAGCTCTTCTTTATTAGGCAATGTATAAAGTGTTCTATGATCTAGAAGTTCATCTAATAAAGCAGGATTCTTGGATAATTGTTCTGAGATCCATGGGCTGGCTGAACATAGCTGTAAAGTGATATTTAGCACACCAGGATTCTCTTTTAATAAAACTAAATAAGCGCTCCTACGTGCTATAGACTGTATAAGCTTGAGGACCCTACTAAGAGTTAGTCTTTCATTTTCATGGTTAGAGCAAGCGAGTATTAGATCTGGCATTAACATGTCAAGACGCATTTTTGCATCTTTTGACATAAAGAGAATCGACCGGTCTTGCTTGAGTGCCTGAATCAGGATGTAAGCATCCTCAGGCTTTTTATACCCGAGGCTATGGAGCTTTGAAGTAACATCTTCGACAATTTCACATTGCCAAATTTCATCGGCCTGGATCAGCTCATTTTTATCATCGTCATTTTTATCTGAGCTTGACTGGCTAGCAATGACTGATTTGAAAATTCCTTGAACCTCACAGCGTCGGTTATTAAGTGCCACTGAAAACTTATCCCAACTAGAAAAACTCATAAGATATGCTAGCTTAAGCTGTTCTTTTTTTATATTCGGTAGTGTGTGAGTCTGAATATCATACATGCCTTGCAAAATGTGCTCTACATCCCTCAGGAACTTATAACTTTTTTGTAGTCGACTTACTTCCGGCTCAGATAACAACGATACTTTACCTATGAGGATTAAAATTTCTTTCAATGCCTGAGTTTGAAAACGTATATCTCTTCCACCGTATATAATCTGGTAGGCTTGAGCTACAAATTCTATTTCACGAATACCACCATATCCAATTTTTATATTCTCCGATATATCTTTTCTTTGCACTTCTCTATTAATAAGGATTTTCATTTTCCGTAATGATTCTAAGGAACTGAAATCAATATATTTTCTGAAGGTGAATTGCCGTAATATTCCCATTAGCACAGCAGCATCCTCTTTTTCTCCAGCTATAATCCTAGCTTTAATCATAGCGTACCGTTCCCAATCACGACCTTGAGTTTGATAATACTCTTCCATTGCAGCAAAACTAAGAGCCAGACTTCCACTTTGACCATATGGCCTTAATCGCATATCTACACGAAAAACGAAACCATCATCAGTCTTTTTGTCCAGTGATTTGATAAGTTTTTGACTCAGGCGTATGAAAAACTCATCATTACTAAGATTACATTGACCTCCGTGAGTTTTCCCTTGTTCTGGGTAGGAAAATATTAGATCGATGTCTGAAGAAACATTTAGCTCCCAGCCACCCAATTTTCCCATCCCAAGCACAATCATTTTTTGTGGTTCCCCATTGAGATTAACAGGTGTCCCTGAAACCTCGCAAGCGTCTCGGTAAAGGAAATCCAATGCATGCTGTATTGATGTTTCTGCTAAGGCAGTCATATCAGAAGTAGTTTCCTCTAAATCAGCCTCCCTATTAAAGTCTCGCCAAATAATTCTAACGATTTCTCGATTTCGAAATTGCCGTAGTACCCTAAATAAACCATCCTCATTAGTAACCTTTTTAAGATCACTTGCTAGGTGCTGATCTATTTCATCTTTTTTATAAGAGCGATATAGCTCACCAGAGTTTACTAATTCTATGAATAATTCCGGATTTTTACTGCACCACATAGCGACAAATTCACTACAGCTCCAGCATCTCTTTAAATGAAATGAGAAGCTATTTTTATCTTCAACAAGAGAAAGTAACCATTGTGACTGTTCCTCAGTAGTTATTTCTACGAAATGCCTTAATCTTAATGACCACTCCTCATCTAATATTCTAGGTATGCTTTTATCTTTCATTTCTCTCACAATTTTACTAACTAGGCTGATATTAAATTAAGAATTATTACAAGTAGAAGTAGATATTTAAAACATTTATATACTAAACCTGCAACTACATATATACTGTATATTTATACAGTCAAAGAGTACTTGATACATAATGAATTATTTTGCTAATTCAGGTAATTTTTCTAAAAGATACCTAAACTTATATCTGACTAAATTATCAGCGGGGTTTCCTAGTCCAGCAGACGACTATACAGAGTCAAAACTAGACCTTAATGAGCACCTCATAAGACAGCCCTCCGCTACATTTTTCGCTAAAGCTGAAGGAGACTCTATGATAGATAGAGGCATATTTAATGGAGACTTATTAATTGTGGACAGATCTATAGAGGCTAAACATGGGCATATTATAGTCGCTGCTTTTGATGGAGGTTTAACTTGTAAAATACTAGACAAAAAAAGAAGACGCTTGATGCCTGCTAATAAAAACTATAAATCGATCGCTATTCTTGAAAACTCTAATTTTTCAATCGAAGGTATTGTTACTCACTCAATTAGAGGTCACCAGTGCTAGCACTAATTGACTGTAATAGTTTTTATGCTAGTTGCGAGCAAGTTTTTAGGCCTGACTTGAGAGGAAAACCTATTGTTGTACTATCAAATAATGATGGGTGTATTGTTGCTAGAAATAGAGAGGTCAAAGCCTTAGGAATACCTGGCCTAGAGCCTTATTTTAAAATAAAGCCGCTACTAAAAAAACATAATGTTCATGTCTTTTCTAGTAATTATGAGTTATATGCTGACCTATCTAACAGGGTGATGGATGTAGCATCAAGTTTTTCTCCCAACGTAGAAATTTATTCGATAGATGAGCTATTTCTATCTTTAGACGGTATGAATTGCGACTTAAATCAATATGCAAAAAAAATAAGAAAAACTATATGGCGCCACGTCAGAGTTCCAGTATCGATAGGTATTGCGCCTACGAAGACTCTGTCTAAAGTTGCTAATCATGCTGCTAAAAAGCATTTAAAGCTAAATGGAGTTTGCATCTTAGATAACTCTAAAAAGTGGAAATCAATGCTCAAAAAAATCCCTGTCAGTGATGTATGGGGAGTAGGGAATCGACTGACTGAGAGACTTGCCGAGTATGGTATTATTACTGCTAGCGATTTAGCGCAGCAATCTCCTGGAAGCATAAGAAATTCTTTTAACATCAATCTAGAAAGAACTGTAAGAGAGCTTAATGGCGAAGCTTGTATGCCAATAGATGAAGTAATTGAACCCAGAAAACAGATATTTTCTACAAGAACTTTTGGCCATCGAATCTACAGCTTAAATGAACTAAGACAATCGATTAGTACATATGCAACAAGAGCCTGTGAAAAACTTAGAAATCAGCAAAGCTTAGTAAACGTAGCAATTGTTTTTATTCAGACCAGTCGTTTTGATGATTTAAAATATTTGAGATCTAAAACAGTTCATATGCCTTATGCAACTAATGATACAGGATTAATTGTTAGTGAATTGAACAAGCATGTTAAAGATATATTTATCAAAGGCTTGCCTTATTATAAAGCTGGAGTTGGACTTATTGATCTAGTGGACCAATACAATCAGCAAATGACCTTATTTACCGATTATCAGCCTAATAAAAGGAGTCGGCTTATGGAGGTAGTAGATAAGATAAATGCTAAAAAATATGGATCTATACAGCTAGCAAGCAATGGGTTTAATCAAGACTGGAAGATGCGCAGATTGAAAAGGTCGCCTTCATATACAACTAAGTGGAGTGAAATCCCTGCGATTAAGTAACCATTTATTTCGAGTAAAAGTTAAGGTGGGAGGACAAATAAAAAGGCATGATTTGTTATAAAATCAATAGTAATTTATTTAATAAAATCTTTATTCTTTAAAAACTTAAATGATTACAGCCAATCCCAATACGACTTAGATTTACGGGGTGCATTTTTCATGATCAGATCCCATATACAAGCAGGAGCTAATCGCATCAAGATAACAATAAATCGCATCTGCCAGGGAAAAATTATAAATTTTTTACGCTGATTAATAGCTTTGACAAATTTTTTTGCAGCTACATCAGGTTTCATTAAAAAAGGCATAGGAAATTTATTTAGTCTAGTCATTGGGGTTTTGATATAGCCAGGGGAAATAGTTACAACTGTTAGATTATATTCCTTTAATTCTATTCTTAAGCTTTCAAGATAGTTAGTGACAGCTGCTTTGGAGGCACTATACGCGCCTGCACCAGGAAGACCCCTCACACCCGCAATACTTGATATACCTACCAAACTTCCATGCTTAATGCTTTTCATTGGTAAAATAAATGGCTGAAAGGTATTCATCATTCCAATTAAATTGATTTCTAGGATGGCTTTAAATGTATCCATATCTGATTCAATTTCGGTTAAGGTTCCAGAGCTAACGCCTGCACTTGATATTACTATATCGGGAGGCCCATAGAGCTCAACAAAATTCTGGGCAATATCGCGTAAAGTTTCATTATCTCTAACATCAGCAATATATATAGCAACTTCTGTATTTAAGTTTTTTTTTTGAGATAGAAGTATATCTCTACGACGAGAAACCAGACCTAATATCGCGCCCTTATTAGCATATTCGGTTGCAAGAGCTTGACCAATTCCGCTAGAGGCCCCAGTTATAAAAACTTTTATCGCTGACATTTAAAAAACCTTGTTTAATCATTAATCTTGAGCCGATATTTATAATCGGTTGTTGCTGATAATTGTATAAAAAAGCTTTATTTTTCCAAAATAGATCATAAATGAATATGGGTAAAATTTATTCCCAGAATTTCCAATTATATTTTTTTGATTCAATTTTTTTTTGACCTTCAGAGTCTAACTTTTCTTCATAGGGAACACATGGTCTTCCGCCTGATTTTTTAAAGGCACAAGCTTTAACCATTGGCTTTTTTTCGTCAATAAGCGACTCTACAGCGTTCTGAAGTGAAGCGTTCCCATTCGTAAGACAATAGCTATCCAGCCAGCTTGAAGTATCATTTTGCTTTATATCCTTGAGAACACCTTGTGGATGCTTACCTGTATATTGATATTTGTTATATGCCGAAACAAAACCTTCGAACCAGTGCAAGGTAAGTTTTTCTGACTTATCTTGACGCACTTTAATCCATTCATTACACGTAGAGGCAACTGAACCTAGTTCTCCTGCATCAGCAAAACGACTAGATACCAAAACGAAAAAAACAATAATAAAAATATATTTCATAAAAATCTCCTGTAAGCTTTATTTAAGAACATAAAATATTATACTTAATAAATATTACTCTTCCGGTATAGAATTCAACATCGCTTTAAAGTAACTAGCTGGTATGATGATTTGATCGCTTCTTTTACCTTTTATGGTTATACCTAAACCTGAAACTGAACCATCAAAAAAATAGAGAAAACTCAGCGGTATAGCTAACTTTTCTTCGTATAGGCAAACTTCTTCAGAGCAAGATATATTATTTTTTGAGAGTACAGAAATAGGGAGATTTTTATTTCCTTGTGCATTTACGGCCGTTTTGTATGATCGCCAATCTTTATCCTTATAATAGGCACTAATAAAAACTGTATAATGATCTGCACCGTTTAGGTCGACTACACGCATAAGATAGATATCGGAAAAGTTCTTAGATAGCTTTTCATCCGAAAGTGCAAAATTTGGACCATAAGTTAGCTCGCCATATTCAGTATCTTGTCGAATTTCTATATGAGTGCTTATGCTTTCTTCTGAGCTCCAATCAATAGGCTTTTTGCTTTGATTTTTTGAAGTGATTTGAAAGATCAATACAGCAGATATCACAAGAGCAAGAATGTAAAAAACAATTTTCATTTTGGAGTCTCCATAAAAATTTTTCATAAATATATCAGGTTTTATAGTGGTAGTCCCTATACTCTTAGGGGTAATTTATCTAAATTCATGTGATAATATATATTTTTCAAATATCCATAATATTATTGGTTTAATATGACAGAAAATATAGCTCATCCTCCAAAATATATTATTGAAACTTTTCCTGTTGGAGTTCTTCAATGTAATTGCACTATTATAGGAGATTCTGTCACTAAACTTGCTTTAGTTGTTGATCCCGGTGGGGATGCTGACCATATATTAGATAAATTAGATGAATTGAGCCTTAAATGTATAGGTATCATTCATACACATGCCCATTTCGACCACATACTTGCTGCTGGAGAGATCAAAAAAGCAACAGGAGCACCAATTTATCTTAACGAAGATGATTTTCAGCTCTGGAAGGGGTTGGAGCAACAATGTGCTATGTTTGGTTACCCAAGTGAAGTAAAGCTCCCTGATCCAGATTATTATATAAAAGATGACCATGATTTAGATTGTTGCGGAGGAATTGCAATACATACACCCGGACATACCCCTGGATCTACCAGTTTTTGGTTTGAAGAAAGCAATCTTTTAATCGCTGGTGACACACTTTTTAAGGGCGGAGTCGGTAGAACAGATTTTCCAGGTGGAGATTTTAACAAAATACAAACTTCAATACGCGAGCGAATCTATACGCTTAACGAGGATGCTGTTGTTATAACTGGACATGGGCAAGCGACAACGATATCAGACGAAAAAAATAACAATAAGTTTGTTAGACCATAAAATAAGATATAAAAGAAATATTGTTTTTAGGATACCATCAATTATATAAACTAATCGGACTATATAATGAAAGAAAAGATTTTGATAATGCTAGATTTGCAAGATGCCATGAATAGTAAAGTCAATAGCGATTGGGTAAACCAAAATTTTTCTTGGTATCGTGCAATCTGGGTGGAAAGTGCAGAGTTGCTTGATCATTATGGTTGGAAGTGGTGGAAAAAACAAACGCCGGATGCCGAACAGGTTAAATTAGAGTTAGTTGATATATGGCATTTTGGTCTGAGCATATTGTTACTTGAGTCTAAAGGCAGAAAAAAAATTGCATCTGATTTAGCCAATCAGCTATCGAGTGTTAAGACATCCGGTGATTTTCGTTCTGATCTTGAGGCATTTACTTTTAATACATTGAAAGAAAAGAGTTTTGATATCAAAGGTTTCGTGGCGTTGATGAATGGCATTGATTTAACTTTCGAAGATTTGTATGTGAGCTACATTGGAAAAAATGTATTAAACTTCTTCCGACAGGATAACGGATATCAGAATGGCACTTACAAAAAATTATGGTCTGGAAAGGAAGATAACGAGCATTTGGTCGAGTTAGTAGAATACTTAGATACTAACAGTAATAGCTTTAAGGACAATTTATACAATGCCTTAGAATCGCGATATAGCGAGGCAGGTTATAAGTGAATTCAATTACACATCCCACCTTAAAACACTCTAGAAAAAAAATCCTTAAATTCAATAAGCTTCATAGAAGATTACGGCGTAATGTCGGCAATGCCATTGCAGATTATTCTATGATAAATGATGGAGATAAGATTATGGTTTGTCTTTCCGGTGGGAAAGACTCGTATTGTATGTTAGATCTAATGCTACATCTTAAAAGAACGGCACCGATCAACTTTGAGATCATTGTTGTAAATTTGGATCAAAAGCAACCAGAGTTTCCAGAAGCGGTTCTCCCCAGATATCTCTCTAGTCTTGGTATCCCTTTCCATATATTAGAAAAAGATACCTACAGTGTGGTTGTTGATTTAATTCCTGATGGAAAAACATATTGTAGCTTATGTTCACGTATGAGGAGGGGTACACTTTATGAATTTGCCAAAAAGATTGATGCTAATAAAATTGCATTGGGGCATCATCGGGATGATATTATTGAAACATTATTTTTGAATATGTTTTATGGTGGTAAATTAAAGGCAATGCCACCAAAACTTCTGAGTGACGATAAGAAAAATATCGTCATTCGCCCACTAGCCTATTGCAAAGAGACTGATTTAGCAGAATATTCAAATAAAATGGAATTTCCTATTATTCCATGTAACTTATGTGGATCTCAAGATAATCTGCAGAGAAAAGTTATTAAGGATATGCTTCAAGGCTGGGAAAAAAACAACCCAGGAAGACTGGAAAGTATTTTCTCTGCAATAAAAAATATATCACCATCCCAACTTGCAGATATAGACTTGTTCAGTTTTAAGGATATAAAAAAAGATACAGAAAGTTATATAAATTAGATAGATAACTGGTAATTTTTAAAGCTGCTCCATTCCTTTAATTGCTTACCTTTTTTGATATATAGTTTTTTGTAATTCTTTCTTTTGTTAAAATTATATAAATTCTATATCTACTAACCTAAAATTAGGAAATTAAATTAATCAGATACAATTAAATATAATCAAACTTGGCTGTATATATGACTTATGAGGTTCTTGCTCGAAAATGGCGACCGCGAATTTTTTCTGAAATGGCTGGACAGAACGATGCTCTGCAGGCCCTGGTAAACGCCCTTGATCAAAATCGCCTTCATCATGCTTATCTCTTTTCAGGCACTCGCGGTGTTGGAAAAACCTCAATCGCTAGAATCTTGGCGAAATCAATTAACTGTGAACAGGGTGTGAGCTCAATACCATGTGGTAAATGTAATGCTTGTGTGTCTATAGCTGAAGGAAGATTTCTAGATCTTATTGAGGTGGATGCAGCATCGAAAACTAAGGTTGACGATACAAGAGAGCTTCTAGAAAATGTTCAATACTCACCATCTATTGGGAGATATAAGGTATATCTAATAGACGAAGTGCATATGCTCTCTAAACACAGTTTCAATGCTTTGTTGAAAACTCTTGAAGAGCCACCAGCCCATGTGAAGTTTTTGTTGGCTACTACGGATCCTCAAAAACTTCCAGTTACAGTTTTATCTCGCTGTTTGCAGTTTAATCTCAAAAATATCAGCCCCGAAGTAATTGTTGAACACTTAAAGCATATTCTGGATAAAGAAGAAATTAAATTTGAGGAATCTGGTCTTTGGTTTTTAGCTAAAGCTGCGAATGGAAGTATGCGAGATGCATTAAGTTTGACTGATCAGGCAATTTCTTATTGCCCTTCTGAGCTGAAAAAAATAGATATATGTAATATGCTTGGGTCTGTCGATCGCACTATAGTTAACGATTTAGCGGTGGGATTGATTGATCATGATGGTGCAGCAGTGATGAGCGCTATAAATAAATTTTCAGAATTTTCGCCTGACTATAGCAACGTGCTCAGTGATCTTCTTTCCTTGTTCCATAAGGTTGCTATTGCTCAAACAATTCCTGAAGCAATAACAAATAGTGAGGGTGATAAAGAATTCATATTAGATATTGCAAAAAAAATCCCTGCCGAAGATACTCAGTTATTCTACCAAACAGCTTTATTGGGGCGACGGGATTTAGGATTAGCGCCTGAGCCCAGGATAGGATTCGAAATGATATTGCTTAGAATGCTTGCTTTTTATCCAGATCATTCAGATTCAGCTGAGCGACCAAAAAATTTAGAAAATAAGACTAAAATTGATAATAACTCAAATATAAAACTTAAGTTGGCTAACAAAGAAGAAAAAACCATCGATGTTTTCAAAAGTCCCCCTAGCTCAGGATCACCTGTTAAGAAAGAAAAAACAATAACAAATACTAGGAAGGTCGCTCTTAAAAACGCATCTGCTGAAAATTGGTATGAGATATATAGCGCTCTAAGAGTAAACGGCGTCTTAAAAAATATATCTAGTAATCTTACTTTGTTTGATAAAGAGGGAGTAAATCTCTTATTTGTATTGGATGAGACAGAAAGCGCATTTTATGATGCCTCCCACGATAAGAAACTTTCAGATGAATTATCAGCATATTTTGGAACTACTATTGTTGCCAAAATAGAGGTGGGTGCTGTTAGTTCCGAGACTCCAAAAAAACGTTTGCTTAGATTACAGGAAGAAAGGAATGCTGAAGCTACTGAAAATCTAAATTCTGATCCTAATATAAACGAAATTAAAACTATATTTGATGGTGTTCTTCTAAAAAATACTATTAAATCTATAGATTAAAATTATGGTAAATATATGAATATTAACGATTTAATGAAAAAAGCTGAAGGCCTGCAAAAAAAAATGGATGAGATGCAGAAAGAAGCTGAAAAAAATATAGTGATTGGCGAGTCTGGTGCTGGAATGATTAGAGTTAACATGAATGGAAAGCACAGCGTTAGCGGGCTAAAAATAGACTCTAGTCTTCTTTCGGAGGAAAAGGAGTTACTTGAAGATTTAATTATTGCAGCAATAAATGATGCAGTCATCAAGGTCGATAAGGCTCAAAAAGACCGAGTTACTGACTTAACGGGTGGTATCGAAATGCCCCCTGGGTTTAAAATGCCTTTTTAGTTTTTTGTTAAATTTTTATTTATAAAAAATGAACTAAACCGGAGTGATAAATTGTTTGGTCGAGTTATTGATGAACTTGTAGCTAGCCTTAGGTGCCTTCCCGGTGTTGGTCCTAAATCTGCTCAGAGAATGGCATTACATCTCTTAGAGAGAGATAGAGATGCTGCATATCGTCTTTCTGCTTCATTGGAGCTCGCGGCAAAAGAAATTGGTAGATGCAAGTTATGTCGGACACTTACAGAAACAGAAATCTGCGTTATTTGTAGTAATCCACGTCGTCAGTCTAACCAACTTTGTGTAATAGAAACTCCTTCAGATATGCTTGCTATAGAGCAAAGTGGGACTTATCAAGGCCGATATTTTGTGCTTCTTGGCCATTTATCGCCTATTGATGGGATTGGTCCTGAAGAAATAGGGATAGATCAACTCATCGAAAGATTGCTAGAAGATAATATACAAGAGCTCATACTAGCTACAAATCTAACTATTGAGGGCGAGGCAACTGCTCACTATATTAGTGAAAGAGCAAAAGACAAGGAAGTAATTGTAAGTCGTATTGCTCATGGTGTACCAATGGGAGGGGAATTGGAGTATGTTGATGGAAGCACTCTGTCTCACGCATTTAGTAGCCGAAAGAAAATTTAATGTATGATTTAGGCCATACTGATATATCAAGATCAATCATTGTTGATGATTCCTCGAAATTGCAGGATTGTATCCAGCAGGTGGGGATGTCTAAAACTATCGCTATAGATACTGAGTTTATAAGAACTAATACTTTTTTTCCTATACTGGCGTTAGTTCAGATCTTTGATGGTAAAAATTGTTGGCTTATTGATCCCACCTGTATTAATGACTTGTCTCCACTAAAAGGTTTATTGATAAATGATCGGATTCTTAAAGTCTTTCATTCATGTTCTGAGGATATAGAAGTTTTGAGTAATAGCTTCGGTTGTTGCCCTCAACCAATTTTTGATACGCAAGTTGCTGCTGCACTATCCGGTTTCGGATTTTCCATAGGATATGCATCATTAGCTGACAAGATATTAGGAGTTCATGTTGATAAGGGTGAAACGAGATCTAATTGGCTTATGCGCCCATTAAGCAAGTCACAGTTAGGATACGCAGCACTAGATGTCATTCATTTACTCCCAATTTATATCGAGATTGAAAAAAGATTAATACAATTGGGTCGTAAGGATTGGATTGACGAGGAAATGTCTAGATTGGTTAAGGAATCTTCAATAAAAGAGGAACCAAACCAATATTTCCGTAGAGTTAAAGGGGCCGGGAGGTTAGGTTTGGATGAGCTTTCCACCCTTCAAATGATTTGTGAATGGCGCGAAAAAGAAGCAAAAATTAAAGATAAACCTAGAAGCCGAATTTTGAGTGATAGAACTATCATCGAGCTTGTTTCTAAAACACCTAAATCAAAAAAAGAGCTCTTTGAAATTGAGGGAATGCATCCAATTTTAGTAAAAAAATATTCAGGAAAATTGTTAGATTTAATTCAAGACGGTTTGGCTGTACCAAAAAACAAGCGGCCCAAACCAATAGCTGAGCCATTACCTAGACATGCAGGAAGTTTAATAAAAAAACTTATGAAAATTGTTAATATACAAGCCGAGTCACTAGATCTTGCGCCAGAGATATTAGCAAGACGAAGAGATATTGAGTATTTAGTTCGAAGTATAACAGCTGATGGTTGCACAAAATTACCAGAAAAAATAGCAAAAGGGTGGCGTTACAATGTTATAGGCTTGCCTCTTTTGGCCTCTTCAAGTGATTTAGTTTAACCTTTTTTTACAAAATAATTATTTGTAGGAAATTATAATGGGCAAAATTTGTAATATATATAAAAGCTCTAAAGAAAAAGAGATGTATCTGTATGTTGAAAAAAAAGATGATTTCTCAATTATCCCTGAAGAGCTTCTAAAAAGATTTGGAGAGCCGATTTTTGTCATGAAAATCGCTATATCAGAGGACATGAAACTTGCTCGAGTCGATCCTAATGATGTCCTAAAAATGATAAAAGAAAAAAATTTTTTTTTACAGATGCCTCCCATTGAGAACTTTGAATTGACTTCACTGCATAGAAAAAACAGTAAATTTTAAGCAGCATTATAGATATTTTTGGATGAATTACCGATGAGTCTGTCACAATCTGAGATATTAGATATACAGGATAAAATCACCAATGCTCAAAGCTTAGATCGATGCTACCTGATACGAGAGCTAAAAAAGTTGACACGAGAGCTGAAAAAGATTCAGCGCTCTAAAAGCGAAAGACAAAAATATCATGATCGATTAGAACTTTTTACAAAAAAACTCAACCAATCTTGTCATAAAACAGAAATACGTCTCTCAAGAATACCTACTATTGATTACCTCGAAAATCTGCCTATTTCTAGTCGACGTAATGAAATAAAAAAAGCTATTTCAAGCAATCAGATTGTTATTATCGCTGGAGAAACAGGCTCAGGGAAGACAACCCAATTACCAAAAATTTGTCTTGATCTAGGTCGTGGTTCAAGAGGTATCATCGGCCACACTCAGCCAAGACGAATTGCTGCAAGAGCCGTTGCTTTTAGAATCGCAGAAGAGCTAGGTCAGATAATTGGACAGGGAATAGGGTACCAGGTCCGTTTTCGTGATGAAACTAGCTCAAAAACATTTATAAAACTGATGACCGACGGTATTTTACTTGCTGAAGTCCAGCATGACCCGTATTTAACCAAATATGACACAATTATTATCGATGAGGCCCATGAGCGAAGCCTTAATATTGATTTTCTATTAGGTTACCTAAAAACTATTTTGCCTAAACGACCAGATTTAAAGCTCATCATCACATCTGCAACCATCGACATAGAAAAGTTCTCAAAATATTTTAATGATGCTCCTGTAATCAAAGTATCTGGGCGAACCTATCCAGTCACCATTGAGTACATTGAACCCGAACAAGATATAGAATTATCTGAGTCAATATTAGCGATCATTAGACATATTATTTCTCTTCCTGAGCAGGGAGATATACTTGTTTTTCATAGCGGTGAGAGGGATATTCGAGAAACAGCGAGCACTTTGAAAAAGGCCCAGTTAAATCATCTAGATATTGTTCCTTTGTATTCAAGATTGAGCCTATCTGAGCAGGCTAAAGTTTTTTCTGCCCATAAAGGTACACGAGTAGTATTATCAACAAATGTTGCAGAAACATCCTTAACAGTACCCGGTATCCGCTATGTGATTGATCCAGGTATGGCGAGAATCAGTCGTTATAGTTATCGAACAAAGGTACAGCATTTGCCAATTGAGCCCATATCACAGGCAAGTGCAAATCAGCGGAAGGGTCGATCTGGAAGGTTAAGTGATGGAGTATGTTATCGCTTATATAGTGAGAATGATTTTAATAGCAGACCTATTTATACAGACCCGGAGATTGTTAGAACAAATTTGGCTTCAGTCATTCTAAAAATGCTCAATATGAAGATAGGTGATATTCGAAAATTTGATTTCATAGAACCCCCTGATAGCCGACTGATAAATGATGGCTATAATCTTTTAAAAGAATTAGGAGCTTTAACGGACAAGTTACAGCTAACAAGTATAGGAAAAAAACTATCTAAGTTACCCTTGGATCCAAAATTAGGAAGGATGCTTTTAGCTTCAGAAGTAGAAGGATCGCTAAATGAGATTTTAATAATCGTTTCAGCATTAAGCATCCAAGATCCCCATGAAAGGCCATCAGACCAACAAGCAAACGCAGATTTAAAGCATAAGCAATGGAAAGATGAGATGTCTGATTTCAGCACTCTAATTAATTTGTGGAAACACTTTGAGGGACAGAGCCAGGATCTTAGTAGAATTAAGTTTGATAAGTATTGCCGAAAAAATTATATTTCTGCAAGGAGAATGAGTGAGTGGCGTGAACTTCATCACCAGTTGCATTCTGCATGTCGAGATATTGGCATAAGTGATTCTAGCCAATCTGGAACCTATGAGTCGATTCATAAAGCTTTATTAACTGGGTTTTTAAGTCAAATTGGATTAAAACGAGAGGCTTCTGGCGAAGGTTACTCAAAAAATAAACGGAGAAATAAATCCAAGGAGTTCCTTGGTACAAGAAATAGAACTTTTAGTATATTTCCAGGCTCATGTTTGAGCAAGAATCCTCCTAAATGGTTAGTGGCGGCAGAAATGATTGAAACTTCGAGGTTATTTAGCCATAAAAATGCAAAAATAAATCCTGACTGGATACCGACCTTAGCAGCTCATCTGAGCAAAAAATCATACAGTGAACCACACTATAGCATTCGAGCAGGCCAAGTAATGGCATATGAGAAGCAAACCCTATATGGTTTAACAATTATTGAAAAAAAATTAATATCTTATGCAAAAATTGATCAAGCTCTATCAAGGGAGATATTCATACAATCTGCCTTAGTTGAGGGTAATTATCGAGGTGTAGGGGAATTTTTTAAAATCAATTTAAGAGCTCAAGGAAATCTACTTGATATCGAGTCAAAAATACGAAGAAGGGACGTACTAGTGGATGATTCAGTCATATTTAACTTTTATGATAATTTACTACCAAAACAAATAACATCACTTAAACTATTTGAATCTTGGAGAGAAAAAAAAGAATTAGAGAAGGGTAAAAAAAGGTTCCTATATATCGATGAATCGTTATTGATTGAGAAAAATTTTGACCAACTTGACGTGTCAAATTTCCCAGATAAAATCGATTGGGATGATGTTTCATACAAAACCTCTTACCGATTTGACCCGGGGCAAAAAAAAGATGGGATAACTATTACTATTCCAATAAGTATCTTGCATCAAACACCTATTTACTTATTTGATTGGCTAGTTCCCGGAATGCTGAAAGATAAGTGTATTGCTCTTTTAAAAGGCCTCCCAAAAAATATACGAAGAAACTTTGTGCCTATTCCAAACTACATAAATAAGTTCTTGGAAGTTGAAAAATCTTGCAATACTAAGTTGACTGAAGCACTGGGCCGGCATCTTAAAGCACAAACAGGCATTAGTATAAGTGCTGATGATTGGAGAAAGATTGTTTTAGATGACATCTACTATGTAAACTTTGAGATAGTAGATGAAAATTCACATATTCTTGCATCAAGTAAGAATTTAGAGCATCTGAAATCAAGTTTTAAAATAAATATATCTGATACTTTAACGCAGATAACTAACTGCTCTATTGAGCGAGAGGATATCAAAGAATGGGATTTTGGAGAGCTTCCAGAAGTTTATTCAGTGAATCATAAAGGACAAACAATAAAAACATATCCGGCATTAGTCGTCGAAGATGGAAAAATAAATTTAAAGTTAGCTGATAATCTTTTGACTGCAGTTAAGAAAACGTTTCTCGGTATGATAGCTCTCTATCAATCAATAGATTCTTATACACTTAAATACCTCAAAAAAAATCTTTTAAATGGCATGGACCTTCAATTAAAGTTTGCCGGGCTGGAGGGGAAAGAGTTTCTAGTTAAGCAGATAATAGATAAGGCGTATCTTTTAAGTTTTGTTGATAATCAGCAAATACCAAGAAATAAATCTGATTTTGAATTTAGGTTCATAGAGGGAAAAAGTAAAGTTATATCAATAGCTAATGAGTTAGATGACATGGTGGCACCTTGGACTTCCTTAATCTCAGATATTCGACGAGAGACTTCTAAATATAGACAATCTTATGCAGATACTATTCAGGATATAGATCGACAACTAGATATACTTTTATTTGATGGGTTTCTATTTCAGGTACCAATAAAGCTTTTACGTCAATACCATCGTTATTTGAAATCGATACTAATCCGTTTAGAGAAACTGCGTCAGAATGTAATTAAAGAGCAGACTCAGATGATAGAGTTATCATACTTAGAGGGCCGCTTAAAAGAAAAAAATCAACAGACAGAAAAGCTATCCTTAGTCGCTGCATCTGGGCTTTGGGAGCATAGCTTTTTACTTCAAGAATATCGTGTGTCTTTATTTTCTCAAGGCTTAAAAACTATTGTGCCTGTTTCAAGAAAGCGAATAGATCATCATTGGAAAAAAATACAAGATTTGATTTAAAGGTACTTTAAAGCGTATACCCACAAAGAAAAGCGACTCAAAAGAGTCACTTTTCTTTGTGGGAGTTTTTAATGACTAGAACTTGGTCTTTAAGTCAACTTGAAGACGCTCGTAGTCAAATTCTTCTCCACGAGATTCTTTTCCATACTCAGTGTCGAAGTAGGTAAGAGCTAATGAAGTGTTTTTACTCAAGCCTAGAGCACCACTTATCTTTGAGCCTTTTGTGTCAGTACCTCCGCCACCAAAATCCGAGTCAGTATGCGCACCAAAGGTTGCGTCTTGCTCTAGATCTTGGTAGGCATAACCGAATGCTAAATCACCTCTTTTCTTGGCACTACCAACTTTGACACCATAAATGAAACCAGTATCTTCTTTAGGGTCAGAAATACCATCTATATTAGAATCACCGTCGTTCTTAATATAATCAGCATAAAAGGTAGATTTTTGACCTAATATTTTAGTTTTGACTTCCGCAAAAACTTGCTGTATCTCGTAATCGTAAGCATAGGTTGTTCCGCTGGCAGTATTACCGGACTCATCTGCCAGAACATCAGCAAGTTCTGAACCTGAAAGCGGTATGTTGTAGTAACCTAAACCAACAGTAACTTTAGTATTCTTGTCTAATTTAAATTTATAGCCTACCTGTGCACCATAAGTTTCAATAATATCTTTATTACCGCTTGAGCCGTCGTCACTATTTAAAAAGTTATAGCCCAAAGTTGCAAAGACACTATTATTTTTATACTTAATATATGCACCTTCGGGCCTTAAATCACCATCGAAAATTAAGCTACTTTTCCCTGGTTTAAAATAAGGCACTTTCGTTTTACCAGCAGTCAAAGTCATATTGTCATAAAACTTCCAAGCTATATAACCTTGGTCTAACACAATACCTTTATCTGAATTGCTGCTACCAAAAGTTGAGTTTGAGGATATTGGATCACCCCCTGAGGTACCTGTGGCCAACGCAAATCCTGCTTTTACGTCATCTGATACTTGTGCTGTTACTTCAAGTCTTGCGCGTAGGCGTGAAAGGTTACGTTCATCAGCATCTCCGACATTTTCGCGATCATCATCCATAGTTTCATAACGGTAACGCATATCTCCTTTGATGTTGATTTTTTCTGCCCATTTTAATTTTGGATTAGTTTTTTTGGCCACTACTGTCGTATATTTATCCATATTATCTAGACGTTTAGAAAGTTCAGCAATTTGTGCCTTGAGTTGAGCAATCGACTCTGCCTCGGAGCCTCCCGCTAAAGTTAACGGACTTACGACTAATGCTATAAAAGCTATAAAAAGTGCAAAAATTTTCATATTTTATTTTTCCCCTATAAATTTTAAATATACTTTCCATTAATTTGTAAAAATATATTATCGGGGATATATATTTCAGTTTTATGACGTATATATTGCAGTTTTATTACATGATATAAATTTGAAATATTTATAAGATTTTCGATGACTTTTCAGCATAATATCGATTTATTTATCGTTTTGAGGAACAATGAGAAGTATTTTCATGATTTTTGTTATAAAGTACACATGTCATAGGTATAATTATTTGCCTTTTAATTAAAAAAAATTAGAGAACGAAATTTTTTAGTCTGTTAAGCTAAAATAAATATGTTTTTTGATTTGGGGCTTTTTAAATTGAGGATATGGTAATGAAGAGCATAATATTATTAATAGCTGGTATATTGTTAACCAATCAGGCGCTCGGTGGCGGCGATCCAGATTCTTATAAACAAGTCACGGAACCCAGCTTGATGTTTGAAGATACCAATGCTACCTCTAATTATCAATCATCATCAGCACAAGATAAAAATCTAGATTTTTCTACCTATGATCCATGGGAAAATTTTAATAGAAAAATCTTTGCATTTAACGATACTATTGATACTTATGCTTTTAAGCCACTTGCAAAAGGGTATCGGTATATAACTCCAGATCCGGTAGAAGCAGGATTTTCAAGAGTATTCTCTAATCTTGGAGAAATAGTAACCATAGCTAATGACCTATTACAAGGTAAATTTGGCCAAGCTACCAATGACGTTGGAAGGTTTCTGATTAATACTACGGTTGGGCTCGGCGGTTTTTTTGATGTAGCCGATAACCTTGGACTAGAAAAAAATGAAGGTGAGGATTTTGGTCAAACTTTAGGTTTTTATGGTATAAATAATGGCCCTTATTTAGTACTGCCAATTTTTGGTCCGAGCTCGGTAAGAGATGCCCCTTCAAGAGTGGTCGATCAGCTCCTTAACCCAATCAATGAAATTGATGATATACCAGCTAGAAATGCCTTATATGGCACAGATGGACTTGTTACCAGAGCTGATCTTTTGAAAGCTGAAGCTCTGTTTAAGGGAGACAAGTACGCATTTTACAGAGATATTTATCTACAGAGACGTCAATATTTAGTCGATGACGGTAAAGTGGAAGATGATTTCTAAACATTGATGGTTTTTATTTTTAAAGGTTCATCATAAAATTGATGCTAAATACAAACTTCTTTTTTAAAAACAAAGATTAATATGCTCCTTTAAATAAGGTCTAATTAGCGTATGCCAATAAAAGGTGATCTTCTAGTTGTATCTGACAGTAATGATAATTGTCGGTTTCTGGAAAATCTCTTGTCTGATTCAAATTGGCAAGTCACAAGTTCTTTTGAGCCTAACAGAGCTTTGGTAGCTATAAAAAATATTCGCCCTGCTGTTGTGATATTAGATCTGCCACTCGATCTGATGCAAGCTAAATTCACCACACTGCTAACGCTAGACCTTGAAACAGCATACGTAGTGATCTTGCCAGAAGTAAATCCAAGAGAAGTGGCAAAATTTTTTCACAAAAATGCATCCGATGTTTTAATCAAACCATTCGCTGAAAAACGCTTCCATGAGGCAATTGAGAGAGCTTCTGAATTCAAAAGCCTAATAAGGCAAAATCTCGAATACAGAAAACAATTGGAAGAAGCTAATCGAGAGCTAAATGACAGCTTACACCTACTTGAGTTGGACCAAATAGCCGGTAGCCAAATTCAAAACAGCTTACTTCCTAAAACGCCACTTAAAAAAAATAAATACGAAATAGCTTACAGAATTTCTCCTACTCTATATTTAAGTGGAGATTTTGTTGGATATAATATTTTATATGATCGTTATCTAGTATTTTATGTCGCAGACGTTTCTGGGCATGGATCTTCCTCAGCTTTTTTAACCGTATTATTGAAATTTATTTTTAATCGAATTTTAAAGCGCCATAAAGCAAATAAAGATTTGGACGTCATTGCCCAAGCTCCTAAGGGCTTTATAGAGCATATTAATAGAGAGGTAATGGCTTTAGATCTTGATAGACATCTAACAATTTTTGCGGGTTCACTTGATACAAAGACAAATAAACTTCGGTATACAGTAGCCTCACATATGCCTATGCCTTTTATTGTTACGAGTGGGAATGTAATTAGATTAAAGGGCAGAGGTAAGCCAGTTGGAATTTTCAGAGATGCTGAATGGAAAGTAGAAGAAGTAGAATTGCCCAGTGAATTTTTATTGACTCTTGTCTCAGACGGAGTTCTCGAGGTATTTCCCAATAAATCATTAAAAGATAAAGAAAAAATTATATCAAATTCTATAAAAGAATCAGACGGTTCGGTAGGAGATATATGTAAAAAATTAGGTTTATCACAAATTAAGGATATACCAGATGATGTGACTATATTGACTATAAGGAAAAAAAATTAGGTGGACTTAGGAAGAATTTTGGTATCCCAAAAAAAAAGCTCGTACTTCATAAGACTCGAAGGTGACGTGCGAGTAGTGCTATCTGCATCACTCAATGATTATATGAACATCATATTTAAATCAAAAGATATTTCTAAGATCATAATTGATATGATTGAAACTAAAGGGGTCGATAGCACAACGCTTGGCTTGCTAGCTAAACTTGCAATTTACTCAAATGAAAATTTCAAAATCAGGCCAATTGTCTTTTGTCCCGATGAAAGTCTTCATGAAACCTTGCTTGTGATGGGTCTTGATGATGTTTTCGAAATCGTTAGTCAAAAAAAATCAGAGTTAGAAAATTATGAAGAGCTTAAATCTAAACCGACTAAAAATGTAATAATCAAGAAACATGTTTTGGAGGCACATAAATTACTATCTTCAATAAGTATGAAAAATAAGGAAGAGTTTTTAGACCTTATTGCAGCCCTTGAAAGAGAATAATCTTATATCAATTTTGTATACTTAGCTTGAAGCAATTTTTTTAGATTTTATGAAATCTGAATGAGAAACGTAAGTTAGGTCTGCTATTCTCCTGATAATTGCTTCTTCATGCTTATCTAAAACGTCATCTGCAAATGCGATATGCCACAAGCTTTCAATGAGCTCCCTCTTCTTTTGATGATCGAAATGATCATTTATATGGCGTGTAAACTGGTATAAAGAAGTGGCGTCTTTCACTTCCTGTTTTGCAAGCTCAAGTAATTTTTGAATTTCATAATCTGTAAGCTCAAATCGACTTTTAAGAAGTTCCTTGATTTTAGTCAGCTCTTTGTCAGAGGTATCTCTATCAATAACCATAACCTCTACCATAAGTGACGCAGCAGCAAGATTTTTTTGATGCGCTTTATCTCCTTCGGGACTGTTAATTTCTGATGAAAAAAATTCTTTTATACTATCGATCAATATTTTAGCTCCCTTTGTAATTACTCTACATACCTCAATGCCTCGATTAGAATACTAATATTAGCATTTTTTTTGTGTGCATTTTCACTTATGTACTGCCGAAATTTTCGACCTCCAGATACCCCTTTATATAAACCTAAAATATGCCTAGTCACATGACTTATTTTTACTTCGGTTGATAGCTTGCTCCGTATAATTTTGACAAATTGTTCAATAACTTCCCTTCGACTAATAGGGGGTATCTTACTATTATAAATACGCTGATCAACCTCAGCCAATAAATATGGATTTTGATACGCTTCACGTCCTAACATTACTCCATCTGAATATTTCAGTAAACCAACTGATTGATCCAAGCTTTTTATGCCTCCATTTAAAATAATCTCAAGGTTAGGAAAATCTTTTTTTAGCTGGAATATATATTCATATTTTAATGGAGGAATTTTACGATTTTCCTTTGGACTCAAGCCCTTTAAATGAGCTTTCCTAGCATGTATGATGAAGGTTCTACAGCCAGCGTTCGCAATTACCCCAACGAAATCGGAGAAGAACTCGTAGCTTTCTTGGTCATCAATACCGATCCTATGTTTAATAGTAATTGGTATATCAGTCGACTCTTGCATAGCTCTATAGCAGTCAGCTACTAAGGGTGCATTTTTCATTAATGTAGCACCAAAATTTCCTGATTGAACTCTATTGCTAGGGCAACCACAATTAAGATTTATTTCATCGTAATTATATTGAGCTGCATATTCAGCACTTTTTGATAAATCTTTTGGATTACCTCCACCTAGCTGAAGTGCAATTGGGTGTTCTATTTCTTCATAATGAAGATGAGACTTAGTATCACCGTGTATAAGAGCTCCGGTAGTAACCATTTCCGTATAAAGCATAGCTTTTTTGCTCAATAAGCGATGAAAAAGACGACAATATTTATCTGTAAGATCCATCATGGGAGCGACACAGAAGCGTCTGTCTATTATTTTTTTTTCTTCATTTGAATTTTGCTTCATGAAATTGACCATAGATCGTTGATGTGAAGCATTATATCTTGAAATTTATAGAATTGGACTTAATTTAGACATCATTACACCCAACAATTATAGTATTTACATATATAACGCAGTGATTGATGCCATAAAAAAAGTATAATGAATTTATTTATAGATAATTTTTTTACCAACGGAACATCTAATGGTTACACGAACGAGAATTGCACCATCT
>MDTG01424130.1_pt1 | contig 42432 bp, 25 predicted proteins | sample 811421 | NCBI WGS metagenome assembly MDTG01 (sample SAMN05326645, study PRJNA326480) | marine metagenome | isolation source: seawater | place: Pacific Ocean: South East | collected 2011 | reverse complement strand
TGGCGAGGTTATCCCGGGTTAGTAGCTTAGTTGGGAGAGCGCGGCACTGAAGATGCCGAGGTCGCTGGTTCAAGTCCGGCCTAACCCACCACTCTCTAGTCTGCTAAGCAGATACATATAACTGAAAAAGGGTTTTTACACCAAGATTTTTCAGAATTTAGCATAGTATTCATTTGCTGATGCCCCGTAGGGGCAAATATGGGGTCGCAAAATATCCAAACTGATATTGACCCTCGCTCAGAAGAAAATATTGAATCTAAGCCAATTGACAAGGTTTCCAAAGAATTAGCTGGAATCAGAAAGAGAAGAACTACTGATTCGAAAAGAAGATTCCCTTCTGCTATCGAAGATTGGACACTATTGGCTGGAATCGGTTACGGCGCATTATACACTCTGCTACTTTTCGGAATGTCTGGTGGTGTTTTCGGAGAATCAACTTCACTCGATCATTGGGCCAGCGGAACATTCCTTGATAGCGGAGAACAATGTGAAGAAGTAAAAGACACACCTTGGATTCACGTTTATCCGGATAATGATGCTGAATCTTTAGAGATTTCAGGTAGAAACCTCGAAAAAGGAAATACTGTTCTAAATTGGACAGTTTCTGTGGTTGAAGAAGGGACCCCTCCTGATCCTTATCAAAAAGAAGTTCAGAAAAAGTCAACACAAATTGAATTCTCAGATTGGGATGTTGGAATTTATGAAGTGACTATTAAAATCGATATTTATGATTCGGATGCAAATATGAGTAATATGTCTGAATGGACTGATGAATATCGTGAGGAATCGATATTAAACGGGACCAAACAAATCGAGAAAATAGTTGAATTCGAAATTACAACCTCGGAAAATGCACTATCATTCTTACCATTTGTAGACTCAGAAATAGTGCGAGAAGCTGAATTGGTAGAGGATGGGCCACGTTCATGTTGGTCGGTTACCGATTTAGGAAATTGGGGATTCGTATTGATGGGAGCTGAATTAGGAGGCGGTAGAGAAACTGCCATGCTAACTGGAGGTGCGGCTGGAATACCTGCTTGGTGGATGGCTTTCGTTTCACTTTCACTATCAGTAATCTCGCTATTCCTAGCATATCCTGTTATGTACAAACTTTACCATCAAGAAACCGACGATATGCTCTCAAGAACTCATATCAAGAAAGTTGTAGCCGATGTATTGAGAAATACAGAAAGAAGATTACACATTGCAATCGATTGGGATCTTTACAAGATCGAAGTGAGAGATTTATCCATCGACATTATGGTTCCTTACTCAAATACAGAAGGTACCTTTTCAGATACGGCAGATGTAAGATCTGATATTCTTCGAGAAATTCTTGATGAATTTGCTTTGTTCAGAGTGTACAAACCTGTTCAGTTAACTGTACGTTCGATTGGCGATAATCAGGCTATTGATTTCGAAACAGGAGTAGGAGTCGGAAGTGGAATGGTTGAGGAGGAGGACATGGAGGACCAAGACTACACCTCTTTCTTCCGCGATCTACACATGTTATCCAAAGTGGAAGATGAAGTGCGTGAATCTGTCAAAGGATTCTTTCGCTCCAAGAATGATTTGATTTTACAGATGGCTACTGTAACTAGCGAGGATTCAATAATTTTCGTCAGAGTGGCATACAAGCCTAACCAAAGATTGGCTTTCTTCAGATTCAAGGATTCTAATTCTGATATTGAAAAGGATTTGCGAAAATATATCTCTAGAGAAAACCCTGAATTGGTTGGAAGTCAAGATTTGATAGTAAAGGGACGCAATCTTGTTTCTACATTAGCCGATAGATCTGGTGCAGGTAGAGTTGAAACTCTATCGTCTAAAGACAGTAATGATGCACGTGTAGCAGCAGTTGCAAAACAAGATGGATTAGGCGGTAGAGTTCTGCAAACCAAGTTGTTCGGAGATATATTGTCCACAGTAGAATATACCGCTAACGAAAAGCGTGAAATGATTAACAAGTGGGGATTCTGGGGATTGATTGTATTCGTTTGGATTCCATTCATGGCATCTGGTGTTCTAGTAGGAGCAATGCTTGGACTTCTGTCCAGAATGAAGTTTATGCGCGTATTGTGGGCGACCTTCGTCGGAGGTGCAATCGCATCACTAACATGGGCTTACACCGCTGAAGGTATAGTTACAGTCATGCACAAATACAAACTTGAAGCCGCAATTCCAATTGCAATTATTGCATTCATTGGAATGGCATTCCTCCATATGCGATCTACTAAAATTAGAAGACAGGCTGAACTGTTTGAAGATACTTTGCTAGACTCATTCCATGCCGACATCCGAGATAAATACGGCAACCAGTGAGGTGTTTGTAATGGCCGGAGACCCTGCGATATTCGGAATTTTAACCGTCTCTGACAGAGCACATTCTGGTGAATATGAGGACGAAGGAGGCCCTTCTATTCTCGGCTTTTTTGAAGAAGCTATTGCTTCTAAATGGAGTCATCACTACAGAATAGTACCCGACGAAATAGATTCTGTTTCAAGTACATTGATTGAAATGGTTGATGTGTTAGGATGTGATGTTGTTGTTACAACTGGTGGCACAGGTCCCACAAAAAGAGATATTACTCCCGAGGCTACAGAAATGGTATGTGATAGAATAATGCCGGGCTTTGGTGAACAAATGCGTTCTATTTCACTTGAATTTGTACCTACTGCAATTCTATCTAGGCAAATAGGAGGAATTCGAAATAATTGTTTAATCTTTAATTTGCCAGGTAGGCCTAAAGCGATTCGAGAAACAATTGATGAGATTTGGAAAGCTGTTCCATATTGTGTCGATTTATTGAACGGACCATATATCGATATGAATGACGATGTATGTAATGCATTCCGTCCTATAAATGCAAGAAGAAGGTGAAACTATGAATGGAAATATTTTGATAACTGGTGCTAAAATGGTTCTTCCGAATGGAATTGTTACCGGTGATTTGCGGATAACTGATGGATCGATCTCAGAAATTTCAACAAGTGGAAACCTTATGTCGCAAGATGGTGAATTAGTCCATGATGCAAATGGATTGTATCTACTTCCCGGAATCATAGACCCTCAGGTCCACTTTAGAGACCCCGGGCAACCTGAAAAGGAAGATTTGCACACAGGATCTCGTGCTGCTGCAAGTGGAGGTGTGACTTCTTTCCTAGACATGCCTAACAATGTCCCAAGCCAAACAACTCTACAGTCAATGTATCAAAAACTAGAGACTGCATCAAATCGTTGTGTTACAAATTATGGATTCTTTATTGGAGCTACTGAGTCTAATGTTGAAGAGTTGCAAAAGGCAGTAGGCACTCCAGATTCACCGATTGCGATTCCAGGAATATGTGGAATCAAGATTTTTATGGGCTCATCGACAGGTGATTTATTGGTAAATGAATCAAATGCTCTGAAAATAATATTCGACAATACTGCTGGACTAATTGCAGTTCATGCTGAAGATGAGACAAGGATGATTGAAAGAGAAAAGATGATCCAAGGTCGTACAGATATGGCTGCTCATGCTGAATGGAGAGACGATGAAACAGCACTAATCGCTACAAAAAGAGCAGTTGGATATGCACAGGCTAGCGGCCACAGGTTGCATATTCTGCACCTAACTTCTGGAATCGAAGCCGATTTTTTGCATGGGTTGACATCGCTCGCTGGCAAAGAAGGACAAGCTCACATTACTACTGAAGTATTACCTCAACATTTGACATTTGATGAAAGAGACGTCGAGACTCTTGGTACTAGGTTGAAGATGAACCCACCTATCAGATATCAAAAAGATAAGGATACACTTTGGAAGAGGTTGCTTGATGGCACTGTAAATTGTATAGCAACCGATCATGCTCCACATACACTTGAGACAAAGGCGAAAGGTTTCCCTGGCGCTCCTAGCGGGATGCCAGGTGTAGAAACATCACTTCCGGTTATGCTAACTCATGCTGCAAATGGCGAATGTACCTTAGAACAGGTCGTTCAATGGATGTGTAGTAATGTTGCAGAATGTTATGGAATGATAGGTAAAGGAAAGCTCGAAGAAGGATATGATGGAGATATAGTCCTAGTTGATATGGAAAAAGAACTACTCGTTGAAGATAAAAATTCATGGTCAACTGTTGGATGGAACCCCTTCGCTGGAAAATCCCTAGTAGGATGGCCGGTTCTTACAGTAGTTGCTGGAGTTCCTGTGTTTGAAAGAAATGATTCAACTGGACCAAAAGGAAGATGTCTTGTTGAACCGGGTCAAGTAGGAAGTCCATTGGTTATGACTCCTTGGAATTAATTCTAGATGAAAAATAGAAAAAATATCCGCTAAGTTTTTTACTAAACGATGTTTCTTCCAATCGGGGAAACACATGAGTGGACTAGAAGAAAAACTTGGACCGGGACATCAGCAAATTATACTTGGACTGCTAATCTTTGCAGCAGGTGCCCTTTGGGGAGTAATGATTGCTAACGGAGAAGATACAGATTTGAAAGATCTTTTCATATCTGCAGTCATCATGTTATCTGGAGCAATGATTACATTATTAGGTGTATCATTTGGAACAGATAATGAAGATGATAGAACAAATGATTTGCAAGATGCAATCAGTGAATTGACTGGAATGTTAAACACACTTCAAGCTAAAGTTACCGGCAAAGGTACTAGCGAAGAAGAATAATTACAATCCGTATAATTTCGAATACTTTTTCTCGACATAATCGAGGAATGGCTCCGGATTTGGAGCATCGCCAGTCGCTGATTTAATCAGTTCTGATGGCGTCATTAATGAGCCCTTTGCATGAATTCTTTCGCGAAGCCAATCTAGCATATTGGACCAATCCCCTGATCCAATTATTTGATCGATATCACCCAAATCTTCTGCCATTTTTTGTAGTAATTGTGCAGCGTATAGATTACCCAACGTGTAAGTTGGGAAGTACCCAAATGCACCCATTGACCAATGAATATCTTGGAGACATCCTAACGAATCATTTGGAACTTCAATTCCAAACCAATCCTTCATCATTTTATTCCAAGTACTTGGAATATCTTTGACTTGAAGCCCTTCATTAAAAATTAGCTTCTCGATCTCATATCTGATCATAATATGCAGATTATATGTTACTTCATCTGCCTCGACCCGGATAAAATCCGGTTTGACTTCATTAGCTACTAAATCTAAAGTCTCAAAATCCCAATCTGGACAGTCGGGGAATTCCTCCTTAAACCAAGGCATTGCTATCTTCCAAAAGTTTGCAGTTCTACCTATCTGATTCTCCCAAAATCTGCTTTGTGATTCATGAACTCCTAAGGAAACTGCCATTCCTACTGGAGAATAACTGTGGTCGCGTGGCAAACCCTGTTCATACAAACCATGGCCAGACTCATGCATAACAGCATACAAACAAGAAAATGGATCTTTTTCGTCAAACCTTGTTGTGAACCTAGTATCTTCTGGCCATAAGCCTGCACAGAAAGGGTGAGTAGATCGATCCATTCTTCCTGCATCGAAATCAAATCCCATGGCATTGCTAACTTTCTTACAAAACTCCTCTTGACCATCAACATGAAATGTCATATCTTCAGGTAATCTTGGAATTTCTATGTTCGAATCCATAATCTTTGCTAATAATGGAACTAATCTTTGCTTCAATCCACTGAATAGTGGGTCATAATCTTCCACAGTCATCCCGACTTCATATTCATCGAGAAGAACATCATACGGAGTTGTATCACAACCAAGATAATCGACTTTTTGTTGTGTTAGTTTGACCATGCTTTCGAGATGAGGAGCGAATAGAGAAAAGTCGCTCTCACTTCGGGCTTTTTGCCATGCAATCAAGGCCTCACTTCGGGCTTTAGTAAATTCAGACACAAATTCTGTAGGTAATTTTACTGCCTCATCGTATTTCCTTCTCATCTCTCTAACATTAGCCATGAAGAAATCATCGTGATTCTGATCTTCAAGCTTAGTTATCAATTCACCTAACTTAGAATCGATTAGCCGGTCATGACGTTGACTTGCTAACCAAGCAAGAATTTCTCCTCGTGCTTTCGCTCCTTTAGCAGGCATTATGGTTTCTTGGTCCCATCCCAAATGACCTTGGATTGCTTCAAAACGGTATAGATCATTTACTCTTGACATGAATTCTTCTTTGTCGCCCATATTCCTTCCAAGGGTCATTGTTTCTTGAAATTTTCAGCGCCATACGGGCACAATTTGAAGTCGTAGTCGTGCTTGCGTTGTACATGGCCTCCCCCTTCCGCCGCAAATCGAAGGGTGAAAAACCGGTTATTGATTCGGATGATGTTGAAATTGAAGAGGTCGTACTTGCGGAAATTCCAGAGGATGAAATTCCTCAAAATAATGACCAAGAGATAGATATTGAAGTTGCCTTACTGGAATCGGCTAAAACGGTCACACATACTTGTATGGACATCAGAAGAGGAGAAAATGTACTGATTGTTTGTGATCCAACCACAGGAGAGATTGGACAAGCACTTCACCGCACTGCGACCGAAAGATCTGATAGAGTTCTACTAATTGTAATGCCCAAAAGTCGACACCACGGTGAGGAACCTCCCGCACCGGTCGCTAACCTGATGCGGCAACAACAGATTGTAATCGCACCTACACGCTATTCATTAACACATACAAGAGCAATTCGAAGTGCAGTGAAGGAAGGGGCAAGAGTCGCAACCATGCCAGGAATGACTGCTGAAATGTTCATCAGTGGCGGAATGACTGCGGATTTTAATCAAATAAAGAAAAATCTTTCAGAATTATCAACTACACTTAGGAGAAAACGTCTAATTCATGTTAAGGATAAAAAGGGTACAGACATTGAATTTGAAGTTTCATGGCGTGATTGGAAACTCGATGATAATGGCATTTGCAATCGACCAAGAATGATAACAAATTTACCTGCAGGTAAAGCATTTGTTTTGCCCAGAGAAGGTACGATGAACGGTACAATAGTAATCGATGGAACATGGGAATCTACCATCTTGGAAGAACCTCTTGAATTAGTCGTTGAAAAGGGGATTGTTATCGACATTAAAGGTGATTCAACAGCTGCTCAAATACGCCAACAATTTGGTGAAGCCGCATCAAGGTTGAAGTCAAAGGATAGAGAAATGGTTTGGACTGTTGCTGAATTCGGATTTGGAATGAACCCTAAAGCAAGACTAACTGGACACGTACTCGAAGATGAAAAACAACTTGGAACGTGCTACTTTTCAATTGGAGATAATACAAGCCTTGGAGGAAACGCTGCAGTAGGCATCCACATTCCAGGAGTGATAACTAAACCATCAGTTTGGTTAGATGATTTCCAAATTCTAAATGATGGGGAATTTGCTGAGTATTAGCGGTTCTGAGTACCACATATCGGGCAGAATCGCCAATTTGGATCTACTCCAATTCTACAACCTCTACAATGTAATCCTGAACGAATTGTTGGCTGCATTGGTTGAGTGGGTTGCTGCCCCCACCCTTGTTGTTGAATTTGCTGTTGTTGCCAAGATTGCTGTTGTTGCATTTGTTGCTGCTGTTGCCAAGCTTGCTGCTGTTGCATTTGTTGCTGCTGTTGCCATGCTTGCTGCTGTTGCATTTGTTGCTGCTGTTGCCAAGATTGTTGCTGTTGAACTGGTTCACTTGGTTGAGGGTTTTGAATCTGTGCTCTAACAGGCTTAACTGGCTTAGGCAATGCCATTTTCTCAATAACTTCTGGTTTAGATTTCAATTCATCAAGAGTTACTTCTCCATCACCATCGATATCTGCTTCTGAGTGTAATTTAGTCGCTTCTTCAATATTCAAACCGGTAGCATTTGCAATCTCTTCTACCGACAAACCACCACTGTGGTCAGTGTCTGCTGCTGCAAATGCTTCATCGAGGGTTGCTTCCTCCTCAACTTCAGATTCCGGTTCAGGCTCGGGCTCTGGTTCAGGCTCTGGTTCAGGCTCTGGTTCAGGCTCTGGTTCAGGCTCTGGCTCAATCATACCAAAAGCCCCAGCAAAAGCATCCTCGGTTTTCTCGGATTCTTTTCTATCATCAATTTCGACCTTAGGTTTCTCTATTTTTGGAAGAGGGACTGGAGATTCATCTGGTAATGGCACTAAAGATTCCTTTGGAAGAGGAACTGATTCTTGCTCAGGTTCAACTACTTCTGGAATAGGATTTACCTCTTGAGAAGGCTCTTCTTTAGGAACTGTTTGTTCGATTACCGATTCTACCTTGGCGGTTGTTGGAGGAACATATGATGCCTCAACTTCACTTGCTGTAGCCCCACTACTTGCTAAACTAGCAATTGGAGTAACATGTCCTGCAACATCAAAAGCCGCTTGTACTTCAGATGCCAAAGATAGCAGTGCATCCTTATTGGCAGCAGGGTTTGACATCAAGGATTCAACGCCTTTCAGATACTTTGTCGCTTCTCCAGCCCCACCAGTCTGCTGAGCTATTGCAAATAATTTCAACAATCGCATAGGATCTGCGATTTCTTGTAATAATTCTGCTTCATTTGCAGCAAATTGATTTTCACTGAGTGCTAAAGACAACTGTTCTGGCAGAGTCATTACACCAAGATGTCCAGCAACAAGGAAGTAGATTTCTCCTCCTTCACAATTTAATCTCTCGCTAGCAAGTTCGAAATCAAAATCTCCTGGTTTCAAAACTAGATCTGACAATAATGCGAAAAATTTCTCAAATGCTTCTTCACGTGGCATGTCCATCATTTGATGAAGAGCATCTGACGACTCGAATACGCCAAAATATGCAGCGGCTTCGTCAACCTCGATGCCGTCGGGCATCGATACATCTGCTACATCATCTGCCATGATTTATCTCTCCCTTTCTAATCCCAATGGTCTGCACTTATTGAGTCTGATGCCTTTCAATTCCTCATTGTTTTGACAAATCAATTATCGCTCTAGACTGAGGAGCAGACCAACCAGTAGTTTGCAACTGCATCAAAATTGTTCTTTCGTTCTCTCCATCTTTTAATGCGTCTTTAGTCCAATCAATAGCAGCAACTCGATCTGCCAACTCATCTTGAGAAAATAAATCAGGATCTATGACAACTTTGGACTTTTTGACCTTACCATCGATAGGTTTGCGCTTTGCTACTTTCTTTCCTCGAGCTGGGCCTCTCGGGTCGAGACCGGTTACGGCTGTAGGGCCCCGACTAGGGCCACCTGGGCCACGAGATGGAACTGGTCCGCCAGGAGGGCCTCGATTAGGGACTCCTACTGGACCACGAGAAGGAACTGCACCGACAGGAGGACCTCGACTAGGACCTCCTACTGGGCCTGGAGAAGGAACTGCACCGACAGGAGGACCTCGATTAGGGACGCCCACTGGACCACGAGAAGGAACTGCACCACCTGGAGGACCCCGAGATTGAAAACCACCGCCAATGTTTGACATGAAATTATTTTCTTCTTCATACCAATCATCTTCATCATCTTCGTCGTCGAAGTCGAAATCATCGCCTCCTCGAAAACGTAAAGCGAGGAAAACAACAACGACCAAAAGAACTAGTCCACCTGAACCTGCTACAACCATGAAGACTACTGAATCCATTCCTAAAATCAATTCACCATCATCACTAATGGTCTTCGAATTGTCTTCGATTATACACCCAACTGCGTCGACTTTAGCACCTATTTGTGTATTGTCACATTGATCTAAATCATCCATTATTCCATCAGCATCAGAATCCAATTGATTTTCTGCACAACCTGAATTAGATTCTGCCTGTTTTTTGGCCACAGGGTCTACCCAGTTAGTCCCCAAGCATTGATCTGCATTATTGCCAGAAGCGTTGTCACCAAATCCATCTCTATCGTCATCTTCCCATTGTGTAGGGTCTTCAGGGAATGGATCATTTTCACCATCAGGATATCCATCGCCATCGGAATCCAAGCACCCAAATAAAATCTTAGAGGAGGTGCCGAAGTCGAATGGGCAACTGTCTGGGTTGTTTCCTTGTGGATTGTCGCCATAGCCATCTCCATCCATATTTTCCCATTGTGTACCGTCAGTTGGGAAAGCATCACCTACGTGTTGAGGATCATTTTCTGGATCATAGGAATATTCTCCTTTGAAAGTATCACCATCGATGTCTTCATCAAATCCACTTTCGTCTGTACATCCATTTGCTAAGGTCGGGTAACCTGCAGGTGTATCATCGCAATCATCTTCTGAATCCAAGTAACCATCGCCGTCAGTATCTCTTTGATTATCAGCGCAGCCATTCGAATCTACTTCTTTTCCTGTTTCAGTATCAGGACATGAATCTTGAGGGTCGTTTACTCCATCATTGTCCGAATCTACCAATTTCTGATTATCTGAGCATCCCATTTCATCTACAGACTCTTCAATTGGTGTTCCAGCACACATATCCTCTGCGTTGAAGACTCCATCTTGATCGTCGTCCTTTTGGTATTCTGAACAACCAACGCTATCCACGGTCTGTCCAATTTGAGTATTTTCACACTCATCAATGTCATCTGGAACATTGTCTGAATCTGAATCTTCTTCATCAGTAGGTAATGGACATCCTACACCGAGTGTACCATCTGGTTTTGTTCCATTGATTACACCATAATCAGATGGGCAAGCATCTGGGTCAACTCCATTTTGGTTGTCACCCCAACCATCACCGTCACGATCTTCGGTTTGAGTAGGTTCATCCGGGAAAGCATCAGTCAAGTCTTCTCTTCCATCTCCATCTCTATCTGAGCAACCATAGTATGGAGTAATAGTTCTGACAATTTCACCGTTAACCACTGTTTCTACAACGGCGCTGGTTGAATTACCGTAAACTAGTGGACAGTTATCTAAGAATAATCCTTGATGATTTGAACCATTTTCAAGTGGAGTCCAATTGTCGGGATAGCCATCGTTATCTGTATCATTAGCTGCAGCAGGCTTGTTAGGGAATTTATCTGGATTTGTCGCTCCATCTGAGGAGTTATCTCCAAAACCATCTCCATCAGAATCTGCCCATTGTGTGCGATCGTTAGGCCACCAATCTGCACCATCTGCTTCAGTCCATTCTCTAACTGAGCCGAAATCCGACGGGTCAGATGCACCATCACCATCTGTATCAACGCATCCTAAACGGTCTCTCCACGAATATCCTTCAACCCAATAGCACTTGTCGCCAAATTCAATATCTGAATCATTATCACCATATCCGTCACCATCAAGATCTTCCCATTGCATGTGATTGTAAGGGAATGCATCAGGAGGACTTTGTTCAAGTGAACCATCTACTAAAATTACGTCACAGCAATCAGGACCATGGTTATCACCAAATGAATCACGGTCTGAGTCAAGTGCTTGCTTCCAATTCTGAGGATATCTATCCCCCACTATACCGTCATCAACCCATCCATCTTGATCGTAATCTGTACATCCCACACGCCCCCACCAGGACATGCCATCATCATTTACACAATCATCAATCGAATCAGACCAACCATCTTCATCATAATCTTCACATCCGAATCTATCATAGATAGATGTCCCTGTTGTTGCAGGGCAAGAATCTGGTGAAGGTCCAAGTGGGTTGTCTCCAAATCCATCTGAGTCTGAATCCTCCCACTGATTACCGATCATTGGTTTATCATCGTGAGAATCTGGAATTAAATCTCTATCTAAGTCGCTAACCATCGCCATCAGCAAGAAATTATCAGTTGATGCTTGTGAATAAGCAAAAATCAATTTGTCATTTGAGAATTCCATAGGTACAGAGTAATCTGTCGTTATAGATGGGAAGGATGTTGAAATCATTAAATCGGTTTGAGATAATTCTCCTGTTGTCCAAATCAATTGACCTGAACCATCTGTGGAAGTTATGTGTAATCTACCATCGTCGACTAATAATTCATGGCTAGTGAATGAATCCGGAATTTCTAAATTATGTAAATCCCATTGCCCGGTTCCATCTTCAATCAACAATCCCTGCAAGGTATTATTCGCATCGAATAGCACATACTGTCCATTCATTGCTAAACTATGACCTGTAGTTTCTCCAAGCAGCCATGTACTGCTAGCAGTTGTCCAGTTGCCGCCTGAAAGTGATCTCTCATAAATTGTCAAATAATCTGAATCCATTAGTGAAACAATTATCTTTTCATCCAAAACTTCGATTTCAAAGACCGAACTCAAACTTGCTTGAACTATATCTGTCACAATGCTAGTGCTATTTTCATATTCTACAAGCTGTAACATTGAAGAATTATTCGAGACCGCGACTTGCGCAATTAATAACGTCTCATTATTCCATGCAGTATCAAAATCATCGCCAATTGTAGTATTCAAAACAGGTTCTTCAGTCCAAGTACCATTCAATGTTGCAAGATTAATCATTTTGTCGTCATCGTCAACAAAAATCATTCTTGACAAATCATTTTCATCTACATGCATCTGAATAGGGTATTCTAAATCAATAGATGTCTTAACAGTTGATTTTGTAAATCCAATTGAGGTCTCCTCAGTATAGAAAATTGAGGAATAATCTGGAGATGAGTAACCTAATCTAATGTTGCCATTTGAATCTTGAGCAGATCCCATTTCCTTACCTAAACCAGTTCCGGAATCTAATGAATAATCCAATCCCGTATTCCCATGAACAGTCATTGTAACCAAATTGCTGTTCAATCCATTAGTTAGCGCCATCACCAATGGTTTTCCTGAACTGGAAATACCCATATCGGCTTCATTTGCATAGCCCAAATTTCGTATAACCCATCTTCCAGAAGGAGTACCGTCCAATGTGCTTTCCATAATGTTCATACTGTCATCTGAAAGATGGACAAGAAGTGATGGAGAACCGCGTAATGATGCATGCATTTCTATTCCCACAACTGGATGTTCGAATGAAAAATCAACAAACTCCCAATCGCGTTCAGACATGATTGTCAACACAGGACCGAAGTTTTCACCTCTAGTCAAATCTCTAGATGAATAGATAATATCGCCCATTCCATCGCCGTTGAGGTCGATTCCAGAAAGAATGTTCAATCCTACATTCTCACCAGTTGATCCTTGTGCAAATACTTGAGTATCAGACCTAGGGCCATTTTGTGAACCGAGATAGAGTTCTACTTTTCCAGACTTAGTTGGAGAAGGAGCCATCAAAAAGAAGTCATCAAAACCGTCTTCATTGATATCTCCTGCTGCTGAAATCGTTGATCCAAGTAATGCGTTTGCATATGAACCTTTGAGATTCCAAGAACCTTGAGAAGGAGTTACAGGTCCAGTGTTTGAACCTGCCCACATATGCACCTTTCCAGCATGGTATAGGTTGCCATCAGCAAATAATTCACCGACCAGAACATCATCAAAGCCGTCTCCATCAACATCGCCTAAGAATGACATTTCAGAACCATACAACTTACCCTGAGTTAGTGGTGCATGAACTTTTACTGCAGTTGAATTGATTCCACTCGAATTTCCAAGGAAGAATTCTACAGAAGAGTACCCAGTAGGGCTGTCTACTGTTCCAGTGTTTGAAACTACCATGTCCATGAAACCATCACCATTGATGTCTCCATTTCCAATTACTTGACGACCAAACATTGTTCCAGAGCCAGTTTGTGTAATATTAGTATGATGAATCATCGAAGTTGCGTTACCTTTCAGAATCATAACCAAGCCATTTTGAGAAAGTGAAGGAGTTGCTGTATTTTCTTGAATCATCTTGTCTGCAACTACTGCTAAATCATCACAGCCATCAGATTCTACATCGCCCAAAGATGTCATCGACCATCCTAGGTTGTCATCTACGCTTCCGTTCATATCCCACCAGGCGATATCCGAAATACCTGCAGATGAACCTAACCTAATCGAGATGTAACCAGAGTTGTTGTTAGAAAATCCGGGCTCACTCGATGCAAGATCATCATAGCCATCACAATTGAAATCACCAACAGCAATTCCAGTGCCCAGCATAGAATCACTAAATGATCCGACCAAGATACGGTCTGCTAAATCACCAGGGCCATCTGGCGATCCATAATGGATTGAAATTGTGCCATTACCATCCGGGTCACTGTAAAGCAAGTCATCATAGCCATCCCCGTTTAGATCACCGACGACGATATCGCCTTCTACTGAATCGTCATCGTAATTGATTATCCATTTTGGATTTGGATCAATTCTGCCAGTATCTTTTCCAGTCAGGCTTCTAAGAAGTGAGATTGTATTATTTCCTAACCCATCCGACTTGGAATAGGTTATCTGTTCGATATTATTTGAATCTAGGTCCATTCCAATTGCAGAAGTAATAGTAGAGTTTCTTGCCAAGACTTGTCTTATCTCGGTTGTATCATTGAATTTTATCAATCTTAATTCACCTTCAGCTGAATTGGTGTATGCTATGTGCAGCATATCTGATGAGTCGATTTGTACCTCGATATCATCTCCAACAGGCCCGTTATCTAAGATAGTATGATTCCAAAATGCCTTATTGAACCAAAGGTGATGCAATGCAGAATCTGAATCCTGGAATACGATATGAGTTTTAGATTCTGAATCTAGAGAAATGGTCAAGCCTGAACCGTATATATCTTCAGCAATAGTCCTCAGATGCCATGTTGGTTCAAGGTAAACAGCGTTCTTCAATGCTAAACGAGCTAGTTTTATGTCAGAATCCACATTGTAAACTACCTGGAAGCGATCCTGTTTAGTAATCCCAATAGCACAATCATCAACCGAACCACCGGTCAAAGATTCTACCAACATGGTTTCGAAAGTCCCATTGAGTTGAAGGATATGCAAATTAACATCTGAAGTATTTACTGAACAAGCATATCCAACGCCAAGATCGTTCACATACATGTCAATAGTTGCATTTGCATCAAACACGGAACGAATCTCCGATGACCAATAATCCAAAATTGACTCACCACGAACTGTCCAATTCTTGCCATCGACACTAATTGAATCGCCTTCAAGGTCATGACCTGAACCGGAAGAGAATCCTATTGACGAGGTCTCAGAGGCCTGAATAGAAGGTAACTCTTCGGCAGGAAATTGAATCAGGGGAGCGGATAATTGCATAATAAATATTGCAAATATCGTGAGCGAGACGCCCTTGCTTCGCCATGACATAATTCACTTCACAACAACAGCCCTACATTACTATTCCCAAAGAATGATTGTACGGCCCCCTAAAGGGGGCCGAAAATATGATTGAAATAGAACCGCTTGAAATGGAGGATATTATCGCACAAACATGGCGGACATGGTTCTGGTTGTAGGCAATGGAGACTGGGGAGATTCGGGTTTGGTTGAAATCTTGATTGAATCAGCACAATTTAGAATCGCTTTAGATGGAGCTGCTGACAAATTCTATTCATGGGACGCAGTAGTTGGAGATATGGATTCAATAAAAAATCCTGAGAATTTTGAAGCGGATTCCAATCTCGAAAATTCAGATTTAACGAAAGCACTAATCCAATATGAGGTTGATGCAATAGTCGGAGTAGCTGGAGGTAGATTGGATCATCAGATTGCAGCATTTACTTCATTGTTTGAATCTGAATCCGATGCAATTCTATATTTTGATGGCTGGAGGGCTTGTAGAGTCAATCCTGCGGGACTAGAAATCGAATTGGAAATTGGAACTATTTGCTCTTTAATGCCATTTGGAAAAGTTACTGATGTCACAATAACAGGAGTTGAATTCGAATTATCCTCCGAAGATATGTTCTCAGGAACAAGAGGTGTTGGAAACAAAGTTACCAGCGAGATAGTAAATATCGCCCATGAATCAGGAGATTTGCTGTTTATTTGGGAGGCAAATGAGCTCTGATGAATCGAGAATATTCTTCGGTTCCTTTCCAATTATTTGCTCTTTGATCAACACGAGATGCTTCGATTGTAGAATCGTATCCGCCCCAATCTTCGATCAATTTCAATTTCCATGCAGCTTTTGCAGAGTGCCCCGGTAACAGAGTCCTCCACATCCTTGGGATTCTACCCGGAGTAATCAGATTGACCTGATCTACAATTGATGTAGTACAGGTCTTGCCAAATGTGTGATACCACTCTGGCTTTTCAGCCAGTGAATTTAGACGATCACATAATGCATTGAATAGCGCTTTATCTTTCCCTGGCGGAGTTTGAACTCTAAAGAGGTGTACTTTGTGCTTGCGAGCATTAGTTCGTAAATGCAATGCATCACTCTCCGTAGCCACAAGAAGATACAATTCATACGCCCTCCAAAGTCCATTCCATGGATGATATCTCTCGCCAACTTCTCTTCGGGTTTCAAATGAAAATGTGATAAATTGTCCATCTCCGAACTCAAAAGATAACATTGTATGAGCTAACCCTTTAATCTTATGAAAGTGATCGATCACGAACCACACATCTACAATATCCTCCAAATCGACTTTGGTATTAATCCATTTAGAATCATGATCTCGCTTGTTAGTCCACGTAAAATCTCTAACATTTTTCAGCGTAACTTTGGAGCCCTTGAAAGAAGCGGTTCCGTGATGAGCGCAGTCAGCAACCCACTCTTTATCTAAACCAGGTTCTAATGATTTGAGATGGATATATCTTTTCCACATTACATTGATGAATAGCATAATCAGTGATATTCCACTAAAAATCATGGTCCAAAATGCAACATCTCGAAGCATATTACCATCTCTTCCACATAGATGATGCTCGGTCCCACCAGTCTACTTCTCCATCATCATGACGGCGCCAAAGCATTCCATTTTCATCAGTATGAGTAGGTAGTCCTTCAGGATCTGGTTCTCCTACTTCATTGAACATAGATCCTCCTAACTGATCATCTTCAGGGCTGCGCATCATCAGAACAAATACTGCGATTCCTAAAATTAATGATAACACTCCAATTCCCCATAATCCAACACTTGAGGTTTCAGTATCGCTACCTCGTGATAATACAGGAGCATTTTCATCTTCAGATTCTAGGTCAGGAGATGGCATTCTAACCAGCATAACACCACCAGTAGTGCTAATCTCTTCATCATTGATTACTGTGAGAAGAATTTTGTAAACTCCAGATTCCCACTTTGAGCAATCAATGTTACTAGAATTGGCAACCATACCAATCGAAGGTGTAATTGTCCAGTCTTTGATGTAAGAATCGTGGTCTTCGCCAGCGGCCTCTACATGAGTAATCGCACATGGAGTTCCAGCTAAAGCATCACTTCCTTCAACTGCTATTGTGAAAAGTGGAGGTGGTTTGTTAACGATTACAAGTTCAAGAGTATCTGAAGTTGTTTGACCTAATCCATTTTGGTAAGTTTCTGTAACAGTATATATTCCAGCAGGCCAATTGCTGCAATCTAGAGTTTCATCGGTGTCTAAAACTTTGAATGGCGTACCGACAATTGAACGAGTCCCTGCATAATTCCATCGAGGTCCGGTCTCATCAATGAAGTCCCTAGTTATCACACAAGAATCTCCTGTCTGCATAATTTCTGAACCTGATAAAATTAGTTCGGTAGAAGGAACTGCCAAAGCAGGACTCAAATCGAAGGTCCCAATATTTATTGACTTCAATAAACGACCATCAGCATCACTAATTTCGAGAATCAGCATATGCTCTCCTTCCGCCCATGAATCATAAGTTAACGAAGCATTTTCTTGATCTTTGAAGGCCATCAGAACTTCTTCTTTCACGATAAATCCAGAATGTTCTCCAATCAATGTCAAAGTCAAATCATTCCATTGCTGTGATGAATTAAGCACTACTACTACTCTAATCGCATCGGCCATTCCATCTTGATTACTATCAAGACTATCATTTCGAAGAGCTACAAGACTTAGACCTGCTGATACAAATGGGTCTGATTCCTCTTCTTCTGCAACAACTTGACCTGTGAAGCACAAAGACAACATCAATGCGATCAAAAACCATTCACGCATTTTCTCCACCTCCATCATTTGAAGTCAAACCTTTTTCCAAAGAAGAAGCGGTACGAGAAGATCTCAATACAATCGCTAATCCTGAAGAGATCATCATTACAGTTCCCAGTACTAAGTAGGAAAGCCAGCTTGATGCAGGCTCTTCACCCATGGTAGAAATTGCTGCATTCCAACCACCATATTCGTCAGACCAGCCATCACCGTCTTCGTCTGGACATCCTTGAACATCTCTGGTTGAGGTGCCAGGAACGTCTGGGCAATCGTCTCTTTTCGCACCCATAGCAACATCTCCAAATCCATCTTCATCGGTATCTTGCCATTGTAATCTATCCGTAGGGAAAGCATCTGCTTGCCCCCAAGGAGATGCTAACCAACTTTGAGAAGGATCTGACCAACCATCACCATCTGAATCTCGACAACCTAGCCTATCGAAGAATGACTGCCCGCGTTCATTTGGACAGGCGTCTCCTTCGTGTCCTTCTGAATTATCACCGAATCCATCACCATCTTCATCACGCCATTGTGTTGGCTCATGCGGGAATTTGTCTCCTTGGTCTGACCAACCATCACCATCTGTATCATGGCAACCCCAACGATCTCCACCTGAAGTTGGCCCTAGAGAAGTACCCGGAATATTTGGACATACGTCTGCAGTAGTGCCACTCGGATTATCTCCACGACCATCGCCATCAGTATCATGCCACTGAGTTGGATCTGCAGGCCATGCATCTCCAATTCCTCCTGGACTTGCCAACCAATGAGTTGTTGGATTAGACCAACCGTCACCATCGGAATCAGGGCAACCCCAGCGATCTTTTGCAGAATTACCTTCAGTAGCAACACAGCCATCGCCTTTCCAAGCTTCTCTCCATGTTTCTGTTTCCAAATCGAAATACTCTAGATTGTCACCATATCCATCATCATCGGTATCATGCCATTGACTCTTATCATCCGGGAATGCATCAGCAAAACCAGCAGGGTGAGAAATCCACCAATCATCTGGATTTGAGTAACCGTCCATGTCAGAATCAAGGCAACCGAATCTGTCAGCCCAACTAATCCATCCACTTTCGACTTCCTCAACTGTACTAAGAGGGCAAACATCTCCCTCAAACCCTGAAAAGTTGTCTCCGAAACCATCGCCATCAGTATCTCTAAATTGACTTGGAATTAGTGGGAAATCGTCTACTTGGGTGGCTCCATATGATTGGTTATCACCCCAACCATCACCATCAGTATCAAGCCATTGCGAAGGATTATCTGGGAAATCATCTACTTGAGTGGCTCCCTCACTTTGATTATCCCCCCAACCATCATTATCCAGATCTGACCATTGTGAAGGGTTTGCAGGGAATGCATCAGCACCATTTCCTGAAGTCCAATTTGCATCAGGATCAGACCAGCCATCAAAATCTGCATCAGGGCAACCAAAACGATCTTCCATTGAATACCCAGTTACAAATGGACAAGCATCGGGCTCTGATGCATTATCATACCAGATTCCAATGGACCAATTCATTCGAGTTTCATTCCATGAAACATCTGCCCAATTATCTCCAAATCCATCTTCGTCAGTATCATTCCACTGACTAGGAACATATGGGAAAGCATCACCTTGACCATTTGGATGAGCAAACCATGCCTCGACTCCATCAAGGCCACCAGGGTCGGCATCAGACCAACTATCACCATCTGAATCTAAGCAACCAAATCTGTCTGAAGAGGAATATCCTCTTCGGTATGGACAGTGATCTGGTTCGAAGCCATTGATATTGTCTCCGTATCCATCATTATCTGAATCAATCCATTGAGTAGGTTCTGTCGCAAATGCATCAGCTCCATTGTTTGGACCCCAGCCTTCATCCGGATCTGACCAACCATCTGAATCTGTGTCGATGCATCCTTGACGGTCGTTGGTTGAAGTACCTGCTGTCAAGTCGCAATCATCTTCATTATCGATGAAACCATCTTCATCAGTATCTCGATTATCCTGATTAATTGAGGGAGTTAAAGTATAATCTACTCCATCATTACACCAACTATCCTTTCCTTTGATTTTGATATGAATCCAACCTGCAGATGGCATTGTGGTGGATAAAGTGGTAGAAGATCCTGAATCACTCATCGCTTGACTGGCTATTTGTGAACCTGCAGAATCGTGAAGAGAAAAATCAGCTTCCCATCCGTCACCAGGACACCAAAACGCAGCATTACTCATAGAACCAGAAAACCCAACTTGAACGATATCGCCTTTGTAAGCATATATTTTCCACCAATCGGTTTGATCATTCGGAGAACACCCATCGTCATAGCAAACATAGCCATTTGTAGAGACTCCATTTGTGAGTGGAGTAGAGTTTGCGATATCATCGTCTGCAGAAACCTCTGGTATAATCGATAACAGCATTACCGCGAGGAATAGGACCACCCACTGCCTCGCGCGCATGTACATGCATGCGAGGGTTTGGTTTTCAAGACAGCGCCGTCAATTCAGATTCGATGGCTATCCACATCTGTCTACAAATTTCCTCATTAGCCAATACAATTGGTTAAATTGGACTTTCTATTTTGAAGACTGATTTTTCATCTTTGCAATCGCCCTTTCAAATACAGAAATATAATCTGAAGCATTATGATCATAGGTATATTTTGACAATACACGATCCCTACCTAGACTTGCTTGTTCCGCAGTCTTATCACTCGATAACATTTCATTTACACATCGAGCTAAATCTGTTGGATCACCTCTTTTGAAAAGACCTCCTACTGTCGAATCAACCATTTCAGTCAACGGCTCTTGATCAACAGTGGCCACCGGAGTTCCACTCGCCAAAGATTCGAGAGGAATCAAGCCTTGGCCCTCGTAATATGAAGGATAAACCACCAAATCTGCTGACCGGAAATGTTGAGCTAATTCATCAAACGATAAACTACTCTGTATGTGTATTGAATCAGATATTCCTAATTTGCGAGCATTCTTCTCGAGACTAGATTTCATATGACCTCGGCCAACTATCACCAGTTTTACACCGGGGTTTTTATCGATAATTTCAGGCATCGCTCGCAACAAAGTCATGTAGCCTTTGCGAGCGACTAAACGCCCTACTGCCAATAACATTGGTGTTTCAGTTTTAGACGAATACGACAATGCTTCTTCGTCTCCACAGCCATATTCTAATCTAATTCTTTCATGTTCTAATTGTTCAGCCTCATCATCAATATTAGGAGGCCTGAACACCTTGTGATCGCAGCCCCATAGAATTACTTCACAATCAAATTTTTCATCAGGCCGATACCACTGTTTGAACTCTTTCAGGGTTGATTGGGAATTTGAGACACAGATACTCGATTCTAGTATCCCCGCTCTTTCGTACCTAGAGTACCACTTTGCAGTAGTTAGGATTGCCAAATCATTTGGATTCCTCCAGGTGGCAGATTCTCTCGCTGCAGCTGCTCTCTTTACTCCTTCTTTCTCACCTAGCCAAGAACCATGAAGACAGGAGACTACCGGAGCAATATTTTCCTGTAGCCAGCGGAATTCCTTACGCTTCCAGGAAACTAACGGTAGGTGAGCATTAATTACATCGATTGGCTTAGATGAATGAAGTTTCTTTAGTGCTTTGAATGCCCTTTTACCATAAGATCTTGTGAAAGCCATAGGTAGTCGGGCCCAGCGTACAGGAACTACATTTACTCCTTCCTGCGATGGTACTTTGTCCGAATGTGACCTAGTGATAATTGTTACTTCATGACCTAGTTCCACAAAGTGTCCGGCTAGATGGAAAACCACCGAACCAATCCCGCCCCAGCGAGGCGGATATTCACCGGACACTATCGCTATGTGCATGTCGAACAAATGGCCCACTTCCTAATATGATAAATAATCCAATGGATAGGTGGCTTCAAATGAAATCCTTGAATCGAGGTGTCATGGCGGACAAGTTACCGGCCTCTGTCACAATCATACTTCCTACTCGAAATGAGGAGGAAGCACTCGGCCCTACAGTTGATTCAATTCCTCGTGATTGGTGTGATGAATTAGAAATTATGATCGTTGATGGTAACTCAACCGACAGAACAAGAGAGATTGCATTAGAGAAAGGAATCCGAGTCCATCTTGAACCAAGAAAAGGCTATGGGAGAGCATATCGAACTGGTTTTGCCGTTGCAAAAGGCGACATAATTGTCACAATGGATGCAGATTGTACATATCCTGCTGAAGTTGTGCCAGATTTAGTAAAGAGGTTACTTGATGATGATTTAGACTTCATCACTTGTGATCGATTAACTCTAGCAGAAGAAGGTTCGATGTCTGGATTGCATGGATTTGGAAATTGGATGCTTTCATTCAATGCGAGGTTAGCATTTGGTTATGGAATCAAAGATTCACAATCTGGAATGTGGGTTTTCCGTAAATCTATTTTCGAAAATGAAAAAATGCGCCCTACTAATGATGGTATGCCTCTGTCTGAAGAAATGAAAATTTTAGCACGCAGAGTTCTGGGGAAGAAGAAAGCTATCGAGATATCAGTTCCTTATCGTCCTCGTGTAGGTGAAGCAGAAATTCACACATGGGGAGATGGTTGGAAAAATTTGCGATTCATTTGGGCCAAGCGATTTGGAATAAATCGAACTCGATCTGAATGGGGACCATTAGATGACAATCCTGACTCTCTAAATGGAGATCTGCCTGAACAAAAATAATCACAGTAATTGTGGCTTATCTATACTTACTCGATTGAAGAATCCAATTGTTATTGGGACGATTAGGAAAAGAATTAACCAAGCCCAAATTAAGTCGAGAACAAATTGGCCATAATGGATACCAGCCATTCCTTCCATTTCATAGTAAGAACGATGCTCTTTACCTGGAGGACTTGATACTACATCATCTAATTCTGACTCATCGACTAACCCAAGGTCATAGCCGGTGGTTGAAAAATCAAATTCCAATTCTCCATCAAAGAAATCGACTGAAGGGTTACCTTTGAATGTGGTATGAACTTTGTCTTCTCCTTCATCTTTACTTTGGCCACCATCTGGTCCACTCGAGAAATCAAGCTCTCCAACATATCCAAGTGGTGCCAATATTACTAATGAGACTATAATCCACAGAATCAATAGATTTAGAATAATCCCGAGAATTGATCTGTATTTGACTTGGAAGAAGGTTAATCCTAGCATCATCAAAGATAGTAATGAAGCGATTTTAATCATTAATGGTACTTCTTCTTGAACCTCTGAAAGTGGTTTGAAATCCATTTCTTGTCTTTCATCATCCTTCTCTACATTCTCCGATTCGATTGTAGTATCATTACGTTCATTCTGCCATTGAACCCAAGAAAAGAAACCAGTAAATTCTATTTTTGCATCTGCACTATCTTGATCCACTTCTAATTCAATTTCCATTCCAGCTCTTTCTGGAAGGCCTTCAGTATATTCTACATCAGCAACTGCAGTGTACCAATTTTGATTACTTGCGGCATTAATTAACAGTAGCAAAACCGCTAACTGCAAAGCATGAAGAAGCAGTTTGCCGTATGGCCTACCCTCCCCCATATTTGAGAGAGGGTAGCCACACAGGTTTCAAATGTTGCTTCACTCTTTACGAGAACGAAGACTTGCAACAAGCCCTGCTATAGCAATCATACTTAGTGTCAAAACCGGAGACATAAACGGAAGTAAACCATCCTCAGCATCATCTTCTGTATCATTTGTATCTTCGCCACCAGCTTCTGGAGCATTGTCTGCAAGTGAATCCTCTATCGCATCTTCGATGATGTCATCATTGTGAGCGGTCAAATCTACTAGATCTGATAGAGTTGTGTCATCTTCAATCTCTGCTTCTTGCACAATCGCTTGTTGACCAGAGAAGTATGTAACAGAGATTTGTGAAGGAGCAGTTCCATAGGAATCTGACTCTGGTCCTACCAATGTGTACCACATGTTGCTATCATCAGATGTTACAACCATTTGGAATCCAACAACCATGTTGTTGGTATCATCCCATAATACATACATTTCTCCATCATCATAAGGGAAATCTGCTTCATAGTTTTCCAACCTATACTCAAGATTCTCTCCAAAGTTCTCCATTACATTTTCTAAAGTAGATTCAGAAAATCCATCGATTATATCTTCCAATAATGGACTTGGTTCAGGGTCTTGAGAAACTTCAACACAAGTTTGAACTTCATCTTCGAACATTCCTGTTTCTATATTTTTGAGCTTGGCTTCAACACAATTTTCTCCCCATTCGGTAGTAGACAAATCTAAGTAACCATAATCGTCATAACTATTGTAAATGGTCATATCGTCACTGGACTGGAATCCTCCATCAGAATCTTCCATGGCGACTATTATTTCATATCGATTATCTGGATCTAGATTCCAAGCTTGAGCATAAACTTCGATGTCATCTTTGCTGTGAGCACGAACCTCTATACTCATCATTTCACCATCTGCATGGGATTCGGAATTGCCTCCTAATGATTCACCGATTTCTTCTGTGCTGTCTTCAATCATATCTTCGAGTGAAGGTGCATCTTCAGAGCCAACGAAAGAATGGTAGAATAGATTTCCAATGTGGCAAGTCATTCCGAAAGGAACTGGAGAAGTGTGTGCTTGCATAACTTCCATTTGAGCACCATCGGTAGTAATCATTTGAGTTCCTTCAAACAATTTCATTCCCATCTCACATTCATATTCTTCATCAAATGATCCTGAATCTGTAACATCATCGGTTGCTGAAACATCCCACTTACCTTCAGCAAATCCAAGCTCTTCTGCAGGTAGTCCTGTCAATTCGAAGTTGAAACCTGTTGCTGTAGAGAAAGTTCCTTCATGAGATTCAACCTCATCGAATACTTTGTCGCCTTCAGGACTTGTCTCATCATAGTAATGTGTCCATCCTTCATCAACCGCATTTACCCAATCTTCGTCATGACCGAAATCATATGTGCAGTAATATACATCAAAGCTTGAATAATATTCACAATATGGATAGGAGTCTTCCCAATCGGTATATCCGTCATCATCCCAATCTACAGCACATACGTATTCTTCCCAATCATAATCCCATTCACAATATTCAAATTCATTCCAGTAGACTTCATGATCGTCGTCATCGCCGATTCTCCATTCAATGCTTTCTCCGCCTTCCAAATCAGATAATTGTTGGTAAAGGGTACTTGGCTCTGAATAAATTACTGAACTCTCGGAGTTTGAGATTGTATAATCGACGCCCATTTCCATGTGGATATCAAGAGGCATTACTGAATCACCATCATCTGCTTGTAAACTACCTTCAAGGTCAAAGAAAATACTGTTGTCAGTATCCATTGACATAACGATATCGTGTCCATAAATTAGACCAGATGCATCTCTGTATTCAGTGTAAAGAGCATCGATATTGAAGATTCCTTCGGAACCTCCAGAAATTGTCAAATCCCAGCCTGCACGAGCATCTGACCATTCAGTAATTATAGCCATGTCTGTTAGAGAACCATGTCTTACTGTCAATTCAGTAACATGCTTTGTAACCTCAACTGCCGCACTACCATCGCCAGAATCAAACATTGTTGTTCCATCTTCATATTGATCGATGATCATTGAAGAGGTACCTGTTATTTCTTCAAGTATTAACAAGTCTATTCCTGCATCGTCTGCCGATTGCATTACATCGCCGAGTATTTCATCTAATGGCAAACCAGTCATCGATTCGAAATCAGCGTTCATGTTCGTCCAATCATATTCCATACCATAAGCAAAATGCTCGGTTGTTTCATCTTCAGCTGCAGCATTTTGTGGCATTATTGACGCACATAGAAGTACGGCCATTAGGACTGCATTTACTCTAGAGAAGTTCTTCCTCATGAACTGAGGACTATACACTTGCTAATCAATGTGTTGCATACAATTTTTGTCACATATCCGTGACTATTTCAGATTCATCATTGATTTCATCATTTGAATCATCAGTGATTTCATCATCCAAATATTCCTTTGACTCGCCACCAAATACTCCCCATGAATCAATCAAATCCAAATCTGCTAAACGTTTTCTTCTACGAACAATTAGCAAAGCGATAATGGATGCCAGTATAACAAAAATTCCAACTCCACTAGCCATATATATCATTGATGAGTTATCGACTTCTTCTTCTGAAAATTCAATCGTACCGGAACGGAAATCAATATTTCCATTATCAAAAGCTGTTACTGTTAGAGAGGCTGTTCCTGATTCATTAGGAATGATTTCAACTTCTCCTGTCCAAATTCCATCGCCATCAACGTCTGATAAATTAAATGTCCACAATTGCATACTCTTTTTCAGCGATAATGTTGCGTTAACAATTTGCGTTGTGCCATCAGGATCATCTAACTTGATGCTAACAGAAATAATCGTCCGTTCATCTACTAAAACAGATGAAGGATTGTATTGTAAATTAGACAATACGGGATCGCTGGAAGCTACTGTGATGTTAACATGTTCCTCATCTATACCTCCACGATGGTCTTCTACAAATAGGGAAATGTGGTGAACGCCAGGTGCTAAATTTATCGAATCAAATGCATTACTTGAAATTAGAGTGGGGTATAATTTACCAGGTTCATAAAGACGCCATTCCCTTCTCGTGATGTCATTATCGGCATCATTTGTGCCATTTGAATCTAACAAAATCATCTCTCCTGGTGCATAATATTGATTGTTCAATGGCTCGTAAATGATAGCTTCAGGGTCTGATTCAATTACCAATAAACTGACAATTGTATCCCTAGATAAACCAGATTCATCAAGCAATGTAAATGTCAAAGAATGATCTCCTGCATCAAGTTTGATTATTTGGATTTCTGCTGGATTAACATCACTAAGAATTACTCCAGAAATATCACTAACTAAACTGAATGTGAAATTATCCCCATCGTAATCTATACTGTTACTAATATCAATTTCAATCAAATCACTTGAATTGTAACCACGTGAAATATCTGGACTATCCAGAACCAATACTGGAGCTGATGCAGCAACTTCAACCGTAACACTGCTCTGTACAGGAGAGTGTATTCCATCATCAATTGTTAGAGTTACAATATGTGTCCCATTTGACAAATGACCTTCGAAAATTAACCAATCAGAACCATCCTCTTGCAAGATGCCATCAAGATTTGATTCCCAAGAATAAATCAAATATTCCGAACCTGAAGCTGGTTCATTTTCCGCACAATGCCATGAAATATATTCAGGGAAGGTCGAACAAGCACTATCCCAATCTCCCGATCCTGAGGCATTGAATTCAAACAGATAACTCGAATCATAATTTGAGTTTGGTTGCGGAGAAGTAATTACTGCTTTAGGAGGGCTATTCTCGACAATGAGTACTGTCGAGTTTTGAGATGTAGAGTTAAGATGTTCCATCCTACCATCATTCACACTGAGAGTAATCACATGTGCCCCTCTAGACAAATATCCTTGCCAACTACTTTGGTTAGAAATTATTCCATCAAGAGAACTTTCCCAAAGATAGGTTATGTCGTCTCCTTCTGGGTCAACGGTAGTGCTTACCAAAGATACCAGATCTTCTGATAAGTTACCATCGCGAGTTACATCGAAAGAAGAAACTGGAACTTCATTGAATAATTCAACAGGAACAATCCATTCATTTGGCGCATTAATTCCGTCTGAAACAGATAATGTTAGATCGAAGGTTGTGGAACTCATATTTGCGAACGAAATGTAACCAGTTGCATTTACACAATCTGCAATTTGAACATTGTTTCCTGGCCATGACCATGAACAATCAAGAGTGTCATTTTCAGGGTCATAAGTTCCATTCAACCAATACTCAACCGGTTTTGTGATTGGAGTAATCAATTCTCCCCAAGGGGAAAGTGAAGGGTCTGTTTTGACGACTACAATTGGGTCTTGGTTAGATAATTCGATTGTTCTCGTTTCATCGACACAATTGCCCTTATCATCACAAATTTCCAAAGTTATGTCATGAATCCCATCTGATAGAGTACAAGCCCATGCACCGCCCGAGTTTGCTGTAAATGCATATCCTTTGTTAGGATGGAATGGATTGCCTGGACCATTGCATGACGCCAAAATATCACCATCTAGACTACTCGTCCAAGAGAAAGTGAGTAAATCATCATCGAGATCCCATGAATCAAATGCATCGAACAAAACATCACCTTGAGAAGAGAACACGCTTTGATCAGAAGGAGAGTCCCAAATAATGAATGGTGCTTGATTTGACAAAGGAAGATAACACCAGACCATACGGTCTTCAGATAATGTAGTGGAGGTAGAGTTTGAGATACTGTCGTATGAACAGTCAATTGTTACAGACGTGTATGGGCTTTGCCCGACACTAGTATATTTCTTACCTCGCAGATCAGGGAAAGTTACCATGCCGTTGTCATTTGTTGCATTGGAAATTGAATTTTCCAACTGATCAAATCCAAGATGTACAGCGGCATTTGGAACTCCATTGGAGTTGTTGTTTACAACCCACACCTCAACATCCCATGCTTCTTCAATCCAACCATTACCTACAATATTAGCGCTAGAATAATCAATGTTTGTAGGTTGATGCAAATGTAAATGAGAATCGGTATCTAAATTCAGAACGTGTGTTCCAAGATCACTAAATTTAGTCCAATTAATTTCTACATTAGTGAAGGTTAGATCACCTGTACAATCTAAAGTAATTCTATTTCCTGTACCTGAAAGTTGATCGTGATTAGATAGATTAAGACATCCTGTACCTGAAAGATTAGCATTCGACAGAACACTATTTCTCTCTACATTATGATCTGCATCCCAATTCAATCCTCCATGATTACCATACATATCTAATCCGTCAATTACCCCTTCTGCACCTGAAACCTCGATTGCTGGACCACTGTGATTAAGCCATGCTTCAACATCATGCAAATGGAACAAACCACCTTGAATACCAATATTCAATCCACTGTTATCAATTGAGATCGCAGGTCCAGTAACTGGATCTTGAACTATCAAATCATCAAGATAGATGTCGACTGAATCGGTAATTATGACCCCTCTATTATTATTCATAGATTCGCATGAAATACAAGTAACATCACCCGATACCGATTCAATATCATTCGCTCTATTGAACTCCATGCCTGCATCTCCATTGTCGAAACTTGAAAGATTGGACAGGTATACATATCTTGCATCATCAATATGCACTCCAGAATCTCCATTATCATGTAGAGTTAATCCATCAACAATTGTTGCAGCGCTCTCCAAATAGAATCCTTCTCGACCATTATCATGTAAATGCCAATCATTTCCTTGAATTGCACCCCCATTCAATGCAAATACTCCTGGGCCTGTAGAATTTGAGACTTCAAGACCATCAAATTTAGCAGCAAAATAGGAAGAGCGTATTGAAACTCCTGCCCCATCTGCGCCACTTCCAGAGCCACCAGTATTATTGATTGAAAGATTGGTAAAAACGGTTGATGAATCGACAAAATATAATTGAACTCCAACAGCATCATTATCTTCTAAATGAGCTTCTTCAATCCAAGCCCCAGTAGCATTTATTTCGATTGTTGCTGTTGCTAATCCAGGGGTTTTTGCATCTGCGCCACCTGTGCCGCTAATCTCTAACCCTTCGATAATAGCACTCTGATAATTGGTGTAATTCGTATGGTCTTCTTTATCGATTATTAATGCCTTATACATTGAATTTTTAATCTCTAAATCTCGAATTACTGCCCTAGTTATCATTCCATCATCTATATGGCGAATAATAGCACCATGGTCTGAACCATTGACAACGATTCCTTCTAACAATGGAACGCTATCTTCCACCCATATTCCTGCTGCTTGTGCGAGTGTTGCCCCTGTAACATTTGCGATTGATATATTGCGCAACAAACCACCAGAATTACCCCACAAATTGATGCCTCTGGTAACTGCATCGCTGATTGTTAATCCATCCACATTAGGAGCAGATCCCGCTCCTATCGAAAGGCCAATTCCATACCTCCAATATGATGGGAAGTTCCAATCTTGTCCGGCTTCATCGATTACCATGTCACGTATCGTAGGTGTTGCTGAATTAAACATGTCAACTGCAACATCATCTGCATTCCAGACGGTTACATTTGCAAGATATGGATCGGACCCATAGATGGTAATGCCATAGGTTGAATGAATGATTGAAGCATTGTCAATTTTACTTCCTCTACCATTTGAGGATGAATTGAATTGAATTCCCATGTGGTCACCGCCACCTGCGAAATCAAAGTAAACTGGACAACTGCTTGTTCCTTCGACAGTGATTCTACCTTCGACAAATATTCTCACTCCGTTTGACATTGTCACATTGGTGCATGCAGAAATCACAAGCTCATCTGTAACAGAAATTGTATAATGACTATTGAGGGCGACATCGCCTGACCAAGTGGTCTGTGCGCGCCCAGTAGCCTCGTTAACTATTTCCTCATTTAGAAAGATAGGAGATTGTGAAGATAATAAAAACATGATGAGTAGGGCAACTGCAGATGCTGTTTTTTTACTCAACATAAACACTACGATAGCCTTAGCACATTAGACTGTTCCCCTTCTAAGTTTGATATGAAGACTGAATATCGGCACAGTGAATAAGGTGATTTTAGTTATTTGACTGACGCCTGAAGCATTTGTCTTTTCAAAACAGAGTCTGCAAAAGAAAGAGAAGTTTATCTTGAGCTTTCAGGTAATTCTAGTGTTTCAGAAGTACATGTTTTGTATGGCGAATATGACCTGATTGCAAAAATTGAGGCTGATTACAGGAATTGTTGACACAAAACTCTACTCGGTGCAGAGATATAATCAGAGTATTTTGTGCATTATTTCTGTCGCTTCTTGTGCAGCATTAGGACATAGCCCCTGTTTCCACAAAGCGATTGCTTCTGCTAAAGAAGAAAATTGATTGTGAGTTTTGTAAATTGCTCTTAAGTACCATATTTTTGCTGCTATCCTTCTTGCTGAAGTTAGATTTTTCTGAGATTCGATACTCGGCAATTTTATTCGATTCAATAGCGATATTGCTCTATCATTATCACACCTTTGAACCAGAGATAATTGTAACATAGTTGCACGTAAACCAACTTTAGAAAATACTGTTTCAATCAAACTATCGAATGATGCATCTGTTACTGGTGTTTCAGCAATCTGTGATCTTAATTTCAACGACTGCAACTGAGGGTCATCTGCATGAGAAATAGATTCCAAGTTTTCTCTTATTTCGGCCGCCTCTAACCATTTCTCTTGAGATATAAACCAAGTGTGGCGAATGTGTGCAATCGCAACTAACATCACTTTCTTCATAACATTATCAACTTGTCCAAAATCAATTTTCTCGACCAACTCAATTACTCCATCAGGCGGACTTTGCCCCGGAAGGATGTCATCCAATCTCCTAGTAGCTTCCGAAAGTATCAGAATAGAATCTGAATCTTCTGGAATTTTAGCATCCTTTACTCCATTTAGTAAAGCCAGTGAATAATCTAAATCAGGCGCATCACAGTTGGCTAAATGTTCTGATGCTATGTCTGATTCCCCGCGTTCTATTGCTACCATTGCAGCAATCCTGTGTAATGATTGTGTAGGATTAAGATAGATTGCATCTCCAATCAAAGTTGCTAATCCTGCACTTGAACGAACCATTAGTGCTTCAGCATTAGATAAGAGATGTGATTCTATCTCACTTCCAGATTTTAAGAGATGATGCATTTCTACTAATCTTGCTAGATCTCCGTCTAAATTAGACCAATGTTTAGCAGCGCTAGCATGATCTTCTTCTGTAAGCATTGTAGAACGTACATTACGGACTAAATGGTGTAATTCAACACCACTTTCCAACCACCTCAATAGAGCGTGATCATCCAACTCTGGCAAATGATTTTGATTTTGAAGAAAATCTGTAGGAACAGGCACTGGAAGCAAAGATAATTCATCTAAAGCGACTCTTTCATCACCCAAATTTGACATTACTACCTCACTAACCCATTCTTGTAAATCCGATCCTGCTTCTGGTAATGCGGATTTTTCGTCATGCATTTGCAATGCTAATGGATGGCCACCCAATCTCTTGGCAACCAATTTACGATTTTCTAAATAATCTGGCAACAAATCTATTGCATCTTCAACATTTAGAGGAGGTACCTCAACAATTCTGAAACCTTCATCTATTGGTAATGGCGCTCTGCTCGCCATTATCAGATTCTCCGTTTTTTGTGCAAACGATTCGATTCGACCTAAATGACGCAAACTAACTTCTTGCAATTCATCGAGAATCAATACTTCATTCTTGGTCGCATTTAATACCGCATTTTCGCTGCTTAGTTCGAATCCCCATTCAGAAAAAATTTGTGTAATATCCTTGAATGATTCCATTGTTGCATATCGTACAATTTTACCCTCGGCTACTAATTCATCTGCAATTTTTCGAAGCAATGATGTCTTGCCAATACCAGGAAGTCCTGTAAGAATAAATTTGCTTTCGTTTTTCAAATTTTGAACTAATGTATCTCTGCCTTTTAGCATGACTTTTGATGGAGGATTTCCTAGTAACTCCCCCACTCTAACCTTTTCTGGAACTTCTATGCCTTCGCATTCTGCTCTGCCTGCGTCGGTAATATGGTACACCTTACGTCGTCTACTTCCGCCACCGATGACATGAGTTTTTCTTTCTACTATCAAATTCTTAGAGATTAATTCGTTCAAAGGAGCATGTAATGCAGATCTAACTACTCCAAGATATTCGGATAAACCCGGTAAACAAATGTCTCGAGGAACATCCCATGCAGATTCTAAACTAGCCGGAAAAGTGGCTAACCGAGCAAGAATTCTTGCCTCAGGACCAGTCACCATGCATGTTTGCTATCGCTCATCAATGATGTTTGTTGCCCTTCCATGATTGCGATGTATTCTTGATGGAATGTCCCTACAAGCGTAACATGCCGGTTAGTCTGGACAAGGTGGATTTGCCGGCTAAGCCCGGAGTCTATCTGTTCCGAAACTCACGACAGCGCGTCCTATATGTTGGTAAAGCAACAATTCTGTCGCAAAGAATCCGTTCCTATTTTTCATCAAATCCAGACCGTGCAATGATTCCAGAGTTGGTAAAAAATTCAGACGATATAGAATGCATAATTACCAATTCGCCCCAAGAAGCACTGATTCTAGAAAGACAGTTGATTAGGCAGCACAGGCCAAGATACAATTCAATGCTAAAGGACGACAAGTCATATCCCTTCCTTGCACTGACGAAGGAAGAGTTTCCGCGGATAATGTACACTAGACATCCTCCAAAAAACTCATGGCGATGGGGGCCATTTCCCAATGCAGGCGCTGCTAAGCAAGTTGTCCAACTACTTCGCAGACATTTAGGAGTTCGAGACAAAGATTGCCATGGTAAAGATGGCTGTTTAGCCAGCCACATTGGCCTTTGTAGGGGGCCGTGCGTTGACCCTGAAGGATACCCCGCACTAGTGAGAAATGTCCGACGAATATTGAACGGTGATGCTAGTAAATTAATCGAAGAATTAGCCAGTGAAATGGACAAACATTCCAAAGCTCAAGAATACGAGGTTGCCGCATCGATTCGAGATACGATTAAAGCTGTTAGAACAGTTACTAGTCAGCAAGTAATTCTATCAAAGGTGTATAGAGAATGCGATGCTATTGGAATAGGAATCAAGGGGGACCTTGCCGCAATCGTAGTGATTCATGCAGATGACGGAGTAATCAATGGACAAGAGTCTTGGCCCTTGATTCACCGGGGTGATGAAGGTGATTCTATCGCCAGATTCGTTGTCGAGCATTATGCAAATAGAAGGCCCCCCAAGATTTTACTGACACCAATTCCGCTTTCTGACACAATTCAAAAATGGCTCAATGATAGAAGGGGAAGTAATATCGATATCAGAGTTCCAATGCGAGGGGATTTTGTCACTTTGACTAATTTGGCAAGACAAAATGCAAAAATGCAGGTCGAAAGAATGTCAAACAAAGCATCTGGTTCACTAGAACAACGAGCGGCAGACGAAGCCGCAGCATTACTTTCAATGGACTCTCTAGACCACATAGTTTGCTTTGACATGGCCCAACTTCTAGGTGATTCAAGAGTTGGAGCAAGTATCTGCTTGCGCAATGGAAGGCCTGCTAAGAAAGAGTACCGTACTTACACCGTTAAGGGCGATGCTATGGATGATTTGAGAATGATGAAAGAGGTCGTTGAGAGATGGATAAAAAGGGTCGATGATTGGCCTGATTTGTTACTCATTGATGGGGGCGAGACCCATTTGGCAATCATAGCAAATTTGTTGGAAAAGCATGGATTAAGAGATAGAATGAAGTTGGCAAGTCTCGCAAAAAGAGAAGAGACAATTCACAGAGAAGGCCATGACGACATAATTCTTGACCGGAGAGGTAGGATTCTAGTCCATGCAAGAGATGAAGCCCATCGTTTCGTCAATAAATTCCATCGAAAAGTTAGGTCTAGGAGTAGATTGTCCGATCCATTAGAATCAGTAAGCGGGCTTGGCGCTAAGAAATTGCAATCTTTGATCCGTCACTTTGGAGGGAGGCAAGGTATCAGTCACGCATCTGAAAGTGATTTGAAAACAGTTCCAGGTATCGGGCCATCATTAGCAAAGAGAATTTACGATTCTTTGCGCTAACGCCAATCGTCATCGTACAGACCTTTGTCATCGTACAAATCAAAATCACCACTACTAGGCTGCGTTGGATCATATCCATGACTTAAAGCACTGAAATCAGAGTCGGAAAGGCCACCTTTACCAGTAGACAAAATCTTATTTTCTTGATCTGCGATTAACTGACGCTTCTTTTTCTTCTTCTTCCTTCTAGCTCTAACTCGCCATACTATCAATGACAGAAGTATGGTTGGATAAATCCATATTTGAGTGAAAATAAACCACCATGACACCTTGACACTAAATGTGAATTCATCACCTGCTACTAATGATTCAATCGATATTGTAATCTGTTGTCTTCCATCTACTGTTTCAATCTCTTCCCAACCATTTGCAGTTTGGAAATTTTCCAAGGTAATTCCTTCTGGAAGGACAAATGTTAGTAGACCGCGTAATTCTGATTCAGTCTCTTCATTGAGTTCTAGGTTTATTGGTTCAATTTCAAAATTAATTGGTTCCCCATTGTTGTCCAAAGTAAGCCCTGAACCTCCCATCTGAAGGAATTGCACACCAATATTAGTTATCGCATTACTAAATGAATTCATAGTTTGAATTATTGGACCACCAAATAATGTAGAGATTCCAATAGTAGGATTGCCATCAGTAATTCCACCCCATCCGTTTGTAACACCTGCTTGCATTTCGAACTCTGGAATTCGAACAGACAAGCGTATTGGAGTTTCATCTCCAATGGATGTTCCAATATTTCCTAAATTCTCAAGCGAAGTAATGATTTGGATTCCAGACAAATCCAATTCTGCATAATCTTTTTCAGAACTCATTTCTTTAGCTTTTTTGTGAATATTTGCAGTCAACTCCTTTCCTAAATCATCAACAAAGTCTTCAAATCCACTTGCTGTTAAATCAAATGAGGTATCCTCGCCATCAATGCTGACTTCCTCAGTTGGGGGATCGACTACTCGGTCTGTAATGTCGAATCCTAATCTGATCAAATCAGAAGGAATGACTTCCATTGTTAATGTAGTATTTCCTGACTTCAATTTCTCTAATACTCTATCAGGTACTTTTACCCTGTACACATCGATTGTTGCAGAAAATGAAGCTGTTAAGTCAACGCTTGGCCCCCATTCATTGATGTCTAAATCACTAATGTCTAATTCAACATCTAAATTTATACATGACCAATCTGCTTCATCAGCGGAACAAATTTGATTATCATTATCATCAATAATGGCATGCCTTGGATTGTATGCATCTATTCCAGACATGGAAATACCTAACTGATCCTCTCCGTATGATCTTTCAATCAATGTAATTGAAGTATCACCTGTTGCTGCTTGCATCCACAAAGGCAATATCAATTCTAATGTTAACTCTGTAGGAGGAAGGTTTTCCGGAATCATGCGCTGTAACAACTCTTGGCCAAATACTGTATCAATAGTCAAACCCGCATCTAGTAATCTCTTTAGGTCACTTTCTCTAATCGCATCCAATATTCCAGTTGAATCATCAACTTCTTGCTTAATCAAATCTAATATATGCAATTCAAATGAATCAGAAGATGCTCGAAGATAAATTGGATGAGTACCGTCCATCGCTTTAGGGCCTACTGTGCAATAATTTACAACCGTGCCAGGAGGTAAAGTTTCAGGACATGAAGAATGTGTATAATTTAGACCTCCAGGAGGACCCTCAATTCCTACAGATGTTGATTCTGAGACCCAAGTCGCATCATTTATCACAATATCTCCAACTGATGGTACTGCATCTTCAACCGAATCTCCAACTAAATCCATCGGGAAGTTATCGGCAAAATCATCTAACTCCACCAAATCATTTTGATAAGCTAAACGTATACCATCGGATGTCACCCAAGGTATATCTGCATTTTCTGTTACATCGACTAACGAGATATTCCATTCATCCATCGTACTTTTCTCTATATGATTAATTCCTGCAACTATATCTATCCAAGCTGAATTTTCATTCGAAAGATCTAATTTAATATTCAATGTAATTCCTGTATCTTCTGGACCAATAGAAACACTACTTGTTTGAGTAGAATTACGGTGACCTATTTCGATAGTGGCGGTTCTTGTTTCTCTTTCACCTGTTTCTGGAGCGTTTAAATTTGAAATTAACCACTGTGCAGACATGTATGATGGAGGACCTGATTTTATCACAGGACTACCAGATGAATTCTTGATGGTAGCGAAATCTGGAGGATTGATAACGAAAACAGAATGATGACCTGGATCACTGAATAATTCGAATTCAGAAGTAATATCTGACCCCATAACCAACATTCCCCTGTATACTCTTTCAAGAGTTAATGGATCAACACTACCTAAATTGAATGTAGAAGTCGCTAATGATACATTTGCAGTTACTGAAAAGCAAATTGGTGGGTCGAATACATTGTCAATTAATCCGGCTTCATCTGCAGTATCAGTATCAGGGTCATCACTACAAGTTGTAGTAATTCCAGAATTTGAAATCGAATTTACATAAGTTGTAGAGATCGAATTTACAGTACCAAAACCACTATCCAATAATTCTTCAATAGTGTCATTGACTTCCATTGCTAGCTTTTGTTTGACAGTAGGAGTTCCTGGACCTCCTGAGGATTGATCGAAAAAGTTGCGAATCAAATCGGCAGGAGCACCGTCATTTTCGTCCATTCCTGGGTCCAATGCAGCAGTAATCATTGGGTCATCTAAGCCCAAAGTTGTACGATTAAATTCGTGTAAAGCCCAAGACATTTCCATATTGATAGTTGATGTATTAACCAAATCGAACTCGTATATTCCGTAAATCCAATCAGGCTGATCAGGAGTCAAATCATCATCTTTATCCCAAGTGTCACAAGTTCCACCGTTTATAGTGCAAGCTGCCATTCCTGCAGCACTTGCTAAAGGTGCTAAAATTGAAGCTGTAAACAAAAAAATTAGACAAATTGCTAGTCTCGACTTCATGCTACCGGCTATTCTGTATACTGGGACATTTAACATGCTTTGCCAAGTAGCAGTCAATCATGACCCGCTCTTTCGCTCACTTATGTGCCCGAGGAGAGGCTGCTGACGAGTATCAAATTTTGAAAAAAAAAGGGCTGCTGGAGACAAATTTGAAACCAATGCCATATGGAGAAATGATTGCTATTCCTGTGAAAAATGGCAATTTGATGTTAGATTTCGATGATGTGATGAAAGATAACCCTCATGACAAGTTAAGTTCTGTTGTTGATAACCCTCCAAAAAAGTGGGAAAAATTAGGCGATATGGTCATTTTCCAAAACGGTACTAAGACTGATGGCTGGCCTCTGGAAAAAGTAGCAGAAACATTAGGGGCATCACGAATTGCTATTCAATCGGAAATCGACCCGGGAATGGAAAGGAAATCGCAATTGAAATTGATTCTGGGGGAAGATGGCTGGGTAGTACACAAAGAGAATTTTGTAGAATACGAGTTCGATGCTACCGCAGTCATGTACTCATCTGGTAATGTAACTGAAAGAAGAAGAATGGGTGAATTGGACACTAAAGGAGAAATCATAGTTGATGCTTATTCAGGTGTTGGATATTACACACTACAATTTCTTGTTCAGGGGGATGCAAAACATGTACATGCTTGCGAAATTAATCCAGATAGTATCGAAGCATTACGTAAAGGTCTAGAGCGAAATAATGTTGCAAACAAATGTACAATTTACGAAGGAGACAATCGTAAAACAATGAAACAATTGTCTGGAATTGCAGACAGAGTTATTCTTGGATTAATTCCTTCATCGATGAATACCTGGGGGTTAGCAATCAATTGTCTAAAACCTACAGGCGGAGTAATACATGTCCACATGAATGTCTATCAAAACGAAGTAGAAGAGTGGACAGAGAAGACCATTGATTGGTTTTCAACAGTTAGTGGAAAGAATGTAAAAGCGTTGCATCTGGAAGATGTTAAGCAATATAGTCCACGAATTCGACATGTAGTTCTGGACTTGATGTTCGATTAAGAATTATCATCTGTAGTAACCAAGATTGATTCTGGTTGTTCTTCTTTAGCTCTCACCAAGATTAGATAAGATGCCAAACCTAGTAAAATCACGATAGCTGAAACTAATGAAATTGTCTTCCCAGTAGATGTTGCAAAGAATGATTGTTCCTCGATTTCTTCACTATCATCTTCATCTTCAACAACTACTTTTTCACTACCAGGTATTACTCCAATCATCTTAACTTTAGAGATATGAACTTCATACACTGGTCGTCCTGCTGATGAAAATGGATTGTCGAGGTCAGTACCTGTTGGGTCGTCTGATGTTGGGACCATTGCAATCGCTCTAACATGACTCATTCCATTCCTGACAATTCCAAATGTCACATAGCCTTCATCATCTCTATTTTCAGGGTCGAGTCCATGGGCTTCTGTTTCAGCAATATACCATTGTGAATCAGCACTATCGGGGTCTTGTCCACGAGCCATACCAATCGCTCCGTCAACATGGGACAGATTCTCATGATGCTCCATATCCAAAGTTTCCCCAGTGCCTCCGCTTCCACATTGGAGGCTAGTAGCAGGATATACTCCTTGGGTCTTACAAGTTGGATCCCCTGCTTGGGTTACGAAATCGTCGATAACTCTGTGGAAAAATATTCCATTGTATATCTCATTCTCAACATTTTTGATCATATTTGTTGTAGTATTTGGAGCCCATTCTTCAAACAATTCAATGATAATTTCACCTTGAACTGAAGATTGAAAATGGCCCGGTTGATAATCTACCTCTATTACTAGAACTGCGTCTCCAGGCCTTGGTTCATCCATAGGAGACCCTTCCAAATCCGGCCCATCGTCCCATCCGGACATATCGACTTCAATATCCCTCCAGGGCTCATTTCCAGTCTCGTAATCAACACCTGCTACAGGACTCAAGACGAGCACACCTAACAGGATTGCAAGGGCTCGCATGTATGACTCCAATCACTCAAACATCATCAAGTCATTCTTCTCTAGACATTCTAGCATGTCTGAACGATTGAACGCAGATGTAGGTGTAAATAGAACCTGTAATGAACATCATTAACTGAGATCCTGATGCATAATTTAGACCATCGGACATGACCATGAAGAAACGAATACCTCCCAATGCACATAGCAAACCAAATGTGGCAGCAATGTGCATCCAGAGCTTTCTTTTCTCAGGAATCTTTGCAGCCAAAATACCTGATGAAAGCAAAGCTAATCCTGCTACGGATGGTAAATACGATGTGAAAGAATTAGAGTCAGAAATTACTGAAACAATTATTCCCCACAAAATAAGGAAGGCTCCATAACCTGAAGTTATAGTTGGAATCGACTGACCTGCTACGGTGAATTGCTCGCTCATGGATATCCCTGTTCGAACCACTCTTTGATAATTTGTATCTGCCATCAGGTATGGCGAAGGCTGATGAGTGAGTGCCTCTTCGTGTATTCAATGGAGGACGAAGTCTTTGAGGCTGAAATCATTCCCATTGAGAATGGTTTCGCACTCAACATTACTCTCGCTGCAACAATTGCAGTATCAATAATGTTCTTAATTTTGGGAGCCGCATGGGGAACTCCTCTCGCAGCTATTCAAGAGAGTTCTAGGTCAACTGAATGGTGGGAGACTCCTCTGCATGATCGACATGAAATGGAATTGAATTTCTCACAATCGAGATCTTCATTACCTGTCAAAGGTCCATACGAAGTACAGACATATACTGAGCATTATATTCCTGTAGAATTACCTGCTTCTGAAGAAGATGCTGGATTCCCTGAAGATGATGTAATGCACGTTGCTCTTTGGTTACCCGATCTTGACGGAGAAGAGAAGAAAATACCGGTTATTATGACAATACATCCTTACTATGACTTCGGAGGCGAGGGTATGCCAGGAGTTGGCGATGACTCAAACCCAAATACTGTCCCTGATGGAGGAATCGGGGCCTGGGTGTATGATAATTTCATTTCACATGGATATGGATTAGCTCAAGCATCTACTTTCGGTACTGGAAAATCTACACATTGTCAAGACGTCAAAGGCCTTGGTGAACAAGTAGGAATCCAAGCAGTTGTGGATTGGCTTGGCAAACAAGAATGGTCAAATGGGAATGTAGGTTTAATGGGTAAATCATATGCAGGTACAACCAATTGGGAAGCAGCACAAAACCCCTCAGAGCACCTCAAAACCATCGTTCCAATTTCAGGCTCAATAGGAGTGCAAGAAATGTTCTATCGTAATGGTTCCAGCGAAGCTAGAGCATTAGGGTATGATGCAGCATATCAGGCTGCAACCAGTGACTTGACAACAGATGAATTAAGAGTCTGTCAAGACGATTTAGTCGGGCCCCTCAATCCCTTTACAACACAATTGTGGGCTCATTATGGTGGGGCTGAGTGGAATGATTACTGGGATGAAAGAAGGCATCTACCTGATGTATTAGAGAATTACAAGGGAAGCGTATACCTAGTTTGGGGAATGCAAGATTGGAATGTTGACCCATACCATGCATTCCCAACCTATCAATTGATGAGAGATGCTGGAATTCCTGCTCGAGGAATTATGGGCCAGTGGGCTCACAATTACCCTGACCAACCAGATAGACATGGAGATTTAACTTCTGGATATGGGGCAGAAGCATATCCACAAATGAGCAGAATGGACTGGGCTGTTGATTTGTTTGGATGGTTTGAGTACTGGCTCAAAGGTAATGGCGAAATGCCTGATTTACATGTTCAAATGCAGCGCAATGATGGAAAATGGCACGTAGAGAATACTTGGCCGCCAGCAGACATGGAGTGGGAAGTGATATCTTTAGATCAAGCAACTGCTACCGGAGGTTCAGTTAGTACAACATCTGAAACAACGATTACAATTCCAGCATCTGAGGATGATCGATTCATTTCAGGATTGCCGACACTGCATCTTTCTGTAGACACTAGAATGTGCGATGGTGGACAGGTGTTTGCTACCATGTATGATGCTACTACCAATTTGCGAATTGGTCATGCAACAATGGATGTAAGATACAGAGATGGAGGATTTGATGCCAAAACAGTTGCTCCTTTCACAACATATCTAATGAAGATGGAGTTTAACCCGATAGATGCAATTATTCCTGCTGGCAATGAAATCTCAATCGTTCTGAGTGAAAGTGGAGAAGATTACCTCCCAAGTGCATGTGCAGCCATTGGCATGGGAGTAAACATTGATGCCTCATCTACACTGAGTCTCCCTCTGATAGAAAGAAGTGATAGTGCACCAGAGTGGTTTGACGTTCCTAATTGGTGGGATGTTGAAGAATGAAGGTTTTAGCCTTCGAGGATTCTGTTGACATTGAATCATTACTAATCAGTGGCGGAATCGACCTTAGTGGGTTTGAGTTCAAACAATATTGGGATTCGCAAAACTACCTTGCAAGGATTACCGAATTATCACCTGATATTCTAATGTTGGATCATTACATGCCCCCAACACGCGGATTAGATGTTCTGAAGGGGTTGCTTGCATCCGAAGTCCAGAGGCCAGAAACAATCATCGCAATGAGTTCTGCGAGCATGGCAAACAATGCTATGCTCAAAGTTGGAGCTGACATTGGTGTAGTAAAATTTGAACTACCAACACTTACTATTTGGAAAACTCAATCATGAGGTTGCCAATCATCTTGCCCTGGTTCACGGTACCACCAATAGCCATCATCGTCTTTCCACCATTCAACTCCATCGTCATCGGTGTAGTAATTTTCATCTTCATCTGCGGCAGTAGGGTCTTCTAATCCGCTCT
>MDTG01031286.1_pt1 | contig 42433 bp, 24 predicted proteins | sample 811421 | NCBI WGS metagenome assembly MDTG01 (sample SAMN05326645, study PRJNA326480) | marine metagenome | isolation source: seawater | place: Pacific Ocean: South East | collected 2011 | reverse complement strand
GACCCCGCGACCCCAACTTCGACCCCGGCGACGTCCTCGATGATCTCGCCAAGGAAGCGGCCACCTTCATCAAAAAGGCCACCACCCCTGGAAAAGAGGACCCGGCCGCCCGCAGGCCCTACTTCCTCTACATGCCCCTCACCGGTCCCCACAAACCGGTCTGGCCCCATGAACGCTTTATAGGAAAGACACGCCTCGGACCCTACGGGGATTTCATCCACCAGGTCGATTACACCGTAGGTGTCGTCCTCAAAGCCATTGCGGACTCCGGACAGGGCGACAATACCCTCGTCATCTACACCAGCGACAACGGATCCTTCATGTACCGTCGCAAGGACGGGCAAAATCATCACCTTGCCGACGAGAAGGACCAGGGCTACCGGCCCTCCGACCACTCGGCCAACCATCACTGGCGCGGGACCAAGGCCGATGTGTGGGAAGGAGGTCACCGGGTTCCCTTCTTTGTCAGGTGGCCCGACCAGATCAAGCCCCGCCAGGTCACCCGGGTCACCTGTCATACCGACATCTTTGCCACCGTCGCAGAAGCGGTGGGCCAGCCTCTCCCGGCGGGAGCAGCCGAGGACAGCTTCTCCTTCCTGCCGGCGGCCCGGGGCAAACCCTCCGGCAAGGCCCGGCCCGGCGTGATCAACCACAGCGCTGCCGGGGTCTTTGCGATCCGGAGCGGCCCTTGGAAGCTCGTCGCCGGCAGCGGCTCGGGCGGACGCCAGCAGCCGAAGGGCAAACCCTTCCAGAAACCCTACCAGCTCTACAACCTTACCGAAGACCCCGAAGAAAAAAGGAATCTCATTGAGGTTAAGAAGGATATAGCTGCCCGACTGGAGGCCGAACTTACCCAGATCCGCGGCGGCGATTGAAATACCCGGAACGGAGACAGGTCCCGCCCAGCCTCCCCCCCCCTCCGCGGCCAAAGGCCCGAAAACCCTGCCTCGACAGAAAAACCCCACCCGCGGCGAGAAAAACCTGTCCTACCCCCAAAATTATTTAGTGACAGGGAGCCTTCCTTTCGCCAGACTCACTTCAGATACTGCCTCATGAAACTACTTTCAACATTCGCTTTCGCCGCCCTGACCGGCGCAGCTTCCGCTGCAACGATTTTCAGCCCTGGAGATCCCATTGCCGGGGGACAGCTGAATGGCGGAACCTTCAACGTCGGCGCAGAAGGATGCTGTGACAGCCCTGTAAACCAGTGGCCCGGACAAGAGGGCCCTGGAGATATGATCAATGGTCTCATCGGCGGTGGTGGTGAGAAATATCTCAATTTCGCCAAGACCAACACAGGCATCGTGGTAACCCCGACCGCCGGCGGTGGTCTCCCCTCGGTAGTCACCAGCATGGAACTCTGGGTAGCCAATGATGCGAACGAGCGTGATCCCGCCAGCTACCAGCTGTTCGGCAGCAATGCAGCGATCAACCTCGGGGCCGACATCGCCCTCAGTGACTTCACCCTGATTTCAGAAGGTGGTCTGGCACTGCCCCTCGATCGGGACAACACCAATGACGCGACTGGATTCAGCCAGGTGGTCAGCATCGACAACAGTAATGCCTACAGCAGTTACATGCTCGTCTTTCCGACCATCAGGAACGAGGGTGCGACCAACTCGATGCAACTTTCGGAAGTCCAGTTAGAGGGCACATTCGTCCCGGAGCCCTCCACGACCCTGGTGGCCCTCCTCGGCCTCTTGCCGCTCCTGCGTCGCCGCCGGGGCTAGGACGGAACCTGTCCGGAAAAAATCATTAAGCCTGCCTTCACCGGCAGGCTTTTTTGTGCCTCCATGGACCCGATGATGCGCAACGCCTAGCCCGCACCCATATGAAACTCCTCCCCTTTTTCCTCCTTTCCCTCTTTTACTCTTTGCCCGTCAGCGCCGCCCAGCGGCCAAACGTGATCCTCGTCATCACCGATGACCAGGGTTACGGGCCCTTGGGCCGCCATGGACACCCATGGATCAGGACCCCTCACCTGGATGCCCTGTATGACCAGAGCGTGCGCTTCACCCGGTTTCTCGTGAGCCCGACCTGCTCCCCTACGCGGGCAGCCATCATGACCGGCCGGCACCCCCTCAAGAACGGGGTTTCGCACACCATTCTGGAGCGCGAACGCCTGACCCTGGAAGCGACCATCCTTCCCCAGGTTCTCAAGACCGCCGGCTACACCTCCGGCATCTTCGGCAAATGGCACCTGGGTGACGAGGACCCCTACCAGCCGCACAAGCGCGGTTTCGACGAGGCGTTCATCCACGGGGCGGGCGGTATCGGCCAGGCCTACAACTGCTCCTGCGCGGACGCCCCGGGCAACAAGTACTTTGACCCCGTCATCCGCCACAATGGTTCCTTCGTAAAGACCCGCGGCTACTGCACCGATATCTTCTTCACCGCTGCCCTCGGATGGATCAAGGCCGTGAAGGACAAGGACGCTCCCTTCTTCGCCTACATTACCACCAACGCTCCCCACGGCCCCTTCATCGCGCCACCCTCCAATACCAAGCGCTTCACGGACCTTGGCTTCGGGGGAAGACAGGCCGGCTTCTACGGCATGATCGAGAACATTGACGAAAACATGGGGCGCCTCCAGGACAAGCTGGAGGAATGGAAGCTCTCCGAGAACACCATCCTCATCTTCATGTCCGATAATGGCATGACCGGCGGTGGAGGAGGACGCCCCGGCAAGGACCTCGCCAAGGGCTACCCTTTCTTCAACGCGGGTCAGAAAGGCCTGAAGGGCTCGGTCGACGAGGGAGGTGTTCGCGTCCCGTTCTTTGTCCGCTGGGATGGCAAGTATGCACCCCGTGATATTTCGAGGGTTTCCGCCCATATCGATATCCTGCCGACCCTGGCTGCCGTGGCGGGGGCCAAGCTACCCCCGAAACAGGTGGAGGGCCGCAGCCTTCTTCCCCTTCTCCTCGGCCAGAAGATCAGAATTCCTGACCGTTATCTGTTCTCCCAGAAGGCCCGCTGGCCCACCGGGTCCGAGCCCAACAAGCACCAGTGGAACAATTTCGCGGTACGTAATGACCGCTATCGCCTCGTGGGACAGCAGCTCTTTGATCTGCTCGCCGATCCCGGCCAGAAGACCGACGTGGCCGCAAGGCATCCCGGGGTCGTGAAGGAAATGCGTGACGCCTACGACAAGTTCTGGAAGGACGCGCGGCCTCTCATGGTCAACGAGCAGGCCCCCATGTCCAAGACCCGCCCCTTCCACGTCTGGTTCAAGGAGCAGATGGAGCAAGGAGGAATACCTCCGTGGTCCCCACCGGGACTTTGACGAAAGGGAGGAACGCCCTGCCCATGGACCCCGGGGAGCAAGGCCACCTGTTCTCCCCGAAAGGGGTTACTTTATCCAACACAGCAGCACGGCCAGAGGCCAGCCGCTGGGACAAGGAGTTGAAGCTCCAGCCTGATCCGTTAAGCTGCGAGACCCGTTCAGCCCTCCCGGCACCATGAGATACCCCCAAACCCGCTGCGCGTGCGCGCTCCTCTTCTCCTGCCTGCTCGCCAGCGGCACCCCGGTCATCAGTGAATTCATGGCCGACAACAGAGCGACTCTCTACGACGAGGACGGGGATTCCAGCGACTGGATCGAATTGTTCAACTCCGGGACGGCAACCGTAGACATGGGAGGTTACTTCCTCACCCGGGACCCCGCCGAGCGAACCCAGTGGCAGATTCCCTCCCCCACCCTGATTGCTCCCGGGGGAAGCCTCCTCGTCTTTGCTTCCGGCAAGGACCGCAACTCTGGAGAACTGCACACCAGTTTCCGGCTGAGCAAGAATTCCGGTGGCTTCCTCGCACTCGTTGACCCCGACCAGCAGACCATTGTCTCCGGCTACTCCTCCTATCCGGAGCAATTCGAGGACCTCTCCTACGGGCTCTCCCAGAGTGGCTCCACTTCCACCGAGATTCTTGTCCCCGAGAACACCGCGTGCAGGATACTGGTTCCTACTGAAAATATCGGCACGGCCTGGCAGGGCGCCGGTTTCGACGACTCCACCTGGCGCGCAGCTACCACCGGGATCGGATATGAGCGAAGTGGCGGATACGAAAACCTCTTCGGTGCCAGCGGGGACGTGGAGTCGGAAAGCTACGATTTCAACTCCACCGTCTACATTCGGATTCCCTTTTCGGCAGCCTCCCGTGAGGGGTTGACCCGCCTTCTGCTGCGCATCAAGTACGACGATGGCTTCATCGCCTACCTCAATGGGACGCGGGTAGCATCCGGCAATCCTCCCGCCGGCCCTCCTGCCTGGAACTCGGACGCCAGCTCCGACAACCCTGACTCGCAAGCCGTCGTCTTCGAGGAAATCGATATCACCGAGCATTCCTCCCTGCTGCAGAACAGTAATACCCTCGCCATCCATCTCCTCAACGGGGACACTACCAGTTCCGACTTGCTCTGCCTCCCACGACTGGAAGCCGAATTCATTAGCGAGCCAGGCCTTGGTGATCCCGGCTATTTCCAGCAAGCTTCCCCCGGCAGCCCGAATGGGACCGACCAGGGCCTGCCATCCGGACCCGTGTCCTTCAGCGTCCCCGGGCGTGGTTATACCGGATCCCTTTCCGTGGCCCTGTCCACCGAATCGCCGGACGCCCAGATCCGCTATACTACCAACGGTGACGTCCCAAGCGCATCCTCCTCTCTCTACACCTCACCCCTCCGAATTACCTCCTCCACCCTCCTGCGTGCTCGCAGTTTCGAACCCGGGCTTACTCCGGGAGCCGTGGCGGAAGAGGGCTACCTCGAACTCTCCAGTGATACCGTCAACTTCAGTTCCGATATCCCAGTCGTGGTCATGGAACGCTTTTCCGGGGGACCCACCGCCTCTAACGGCAAGGCCTTTACCTTCTTCGCCTTCTTTGAGCCCGACCGGCGCACGCGCCGCACCTCCCTGAACGGTCCCTACACCCTCGGCACCAGAGGCGGTTGGAAGGTCCGGGGATCCTCCTCCAGTAGCTTCTCCAAAAAGGCCTACAGTATTGAGGCGTGGAACCAGCTCGACCGAAACAAGGACATTGCCCCCCTCGGATTCCCGCAGGAGTCCGACTGGATCCTCAACGCCCGCTCCCAGTTTGACCGGTCACTCATGCGGAACGCCTTCATCTACGAGCTGAGTAACCGGATCGGCCGCTACGCGGTCCGAACCCGCTTTGTCGAACTCTTCAAAAATGACAATGGCGGAAACCTCTCCTACAGCGGGGACTATGACGGCGTCTATACCTTCATGGAGAAGATTTCCCGTGACCGGGAGAGAGTCAACGTGGAACGTCTGCCTTCCAGCGTAGAAAGCGAACCGGGGATTGCGGGGGGCTACATGCTCAAGATCGACCGCCTTGATCCGGGTGATTCAGGACTAAGTGCAGGGGGGCGCGCCTTGGGATGGGTCTATCCCAAGGAGGAAGACGTCACGGGCTCCCAGGCCGACTGGATCCGCAATTACCTCAACGAGATGAATACCACGCTCGACGGGCCCAACTTCACCGATCCGGTCAATGGCTACGCCCGCTATCTCGATGTAGATTCGTGGATTGATCACCATCTCCTGAACGTCCTCACGCTCAATGCTGACGCCCTGCGACTGAGCACGTATTTCTTCAAGACGCGGGGGGGTAAGATTGAGTACGGGCCCATCTGGGATTTCGACCGTTCCATGGAGTCCACTGACAGCCGTGACGACAATCCGTCCACCTGGGCTGGGGGAACTAACTACTTTACCTACCCGTGGTGGAACCGCCTGTTTGCCGACGAGAACTTCTGGCAGAAGTATATCGACCGCTACTTCGAACTGAGGGACGGGCCTTTTGCCACCCCCAGCGTCCACGCCATCATCGATCGCATGGCCGCTACCCTCGATGAGTCGCAGGTCCGCAACTTCCAGCGCTGGTCGGGCAGCAGCCCCCGCTTCGGCGGCTACCGGGGAGAGGTCAACCACCTGAAGGACTGGCTTGCCACCCGGCTCAGCTGGATGGACGGCCAGTTCGCCCCCCGGCCCACAGCCAATCGACCCGGAGGAGCATATCCAGCCGGGACGACTGTGAACCTGAATGCCTCCCTGCGCGCCGGACAAAGAATTTTCTACACCCTCGACGGTAGCGACCCACGTCCCCGGAGCGACGGCGGCACCGTGCAGGGAACGACTCTCTTCGGAGAGTCCCAGTTGGTGAGGGCCCTCGTGCCCGGCAATGATATCGGAGCCTCCTGGCGGGGTGGCAGTGAGCCCTTCGACGACAGTAGCTGGCGCTCTGGCAGGAACGGGGTCGGATACGAGCGCAGTAGCGGATACGGACCCTACATCAATATTGACGTGGACGATGACATGTCCAATCGCACCAGCTGCTATATCCGCATTCCGTTCAATGTCGATGGCGGGGAACTATCCACCTGGAATTTCCTGACCCTGCAGATGCGCTATGACGATGGCTTTGTCGCTTACCTTAACGGCGTCCGCATAACCTCTGCAAATGCTCCTGCCAACCTGAGCTTCCTTTCCTCTGCCACCCAGACCAACGACGATGGTTCCGCAACCACGTTCGAAAGCTTCAACGTGAACCAGCACCTCGACAAGCTGCGGGCCGGCCAGAACGTTCTCGCTATCCACGCCCTCAACGAAAGTGCACGCAGCAGTGACTTTCTCAATCAGGCCAAGCTGGTGGGCGGCTTCGAGGAAGGTGGAGGCGGGGTAGGCGGGATCGAGTATACGGGGCCAATTACCCTTACGGGCACCACCCGTCTGGTGGCACGCTCCTTTGATCCCTCCGGTGGAAATTCGACCAGCTCCGGCCAAAGTCCCGTCGGAACCGGGTGGAGCGCACCTCTCGAAGTCGAATACCTCGTCAACGAAGTGCCCGCCGGTCCGAACAATCTCGTTATCTCTGAAATCATGTACGATCCCTACGATCTGGGCGATGCTGTCACGGATAACGGCGCTTTCGAGTGGATCGAGCTCCAGAACATATCCACCGGTCCGGTTTCCCTTACCGGGGTGAACTTCAGAGATGGCGTGTCCTTTACCTTTTCCGGCCGTACTCTTTCCTCCGGGGAGCGCATTCTGGTTGTGCGCGATCGGGAGGCCTTCGAGCAGGTTTACGGCACCGGGCGGAACTCCCTTATCGCAGGCGAATTCGCCCTTGCCCTCGATAATCAGGGCGAGCTGCTTACCTTGCTGGCGCGGAATGGGTCCATAATCCAGAGCTTCACCTACGCTGATGGGACGGAATGGCCCGGCCGGGCCGGGAACGGATACTCGCTATCCTATGCTTCCGGAGATCCCTCCGACGGCAGGAACTGGACCGCGAGCAGAAGTCTGCTTGGCTCGCCAGGCACTGCCGGTCCTTCTTTAATTCCCGATATCCTTGTAAATGAGGTGCTCACTAATTCCCGCTTTCCCCAGGTCGATGCCATCGAACTCTACAACCCCAACCCGGAAGCTTTCGACCTGAGCGGCTGGTTCCTGACAGACGACCTTGGCCAACCTGAGAAATATCGTATTCCTGACAACACCACCATTCCTGGCAATGGCTTTCTGAGCTTCGAAGAAACTGACTTCAACCCCGTGCCGGGAGTGCCGCCCAGCTTTGCACTCGACTCCCGGGGTGAGGAAGTATTCCTCGTCGCAGCCACCCCCGGCGGGGAACGCCTGGACTACGTCAGTGGGTTTGATTTTGGCGACGCCGCTGTCGGCGTGCCCTACGGTCGGCACGTCATCTCGACCGGAGAGGTCCAGGTCGTTCCACTCAATGCCCCAACCCTGAACTCTCCTAACGCGAACCCGGTCGCGGGACCCCTGGTAGTAACGGAACTCATGTATCACCCCGCCGCCTTCGAGCCGGAATTCGTTGAGATCCAGAATATTTCGGGTCGGGCGGTTTCGCTGGCCAATGTGGAAGTCAGCGGCGTGGGCTTCATCTTTGAAGCGGATACCCCCGCACTGGACCCGGGCGAGGTGCTTGTCCTCACCGAGATCGACCCGGAGGCATTCCGCTCAAACAGGCAGGTGCCCGAATCCGTGCCGGTCTACGGTCCCTACCCCGGTAAGCTCGACAACGGTGGCGAGCGACTGCGCCTCCGGGTCCCGGAAGAAAGCGGAATTCCAGACGCCCCGCCTCTTCTCGTCGCGGTCGATACCGTGATCTATTCCGACGACGCTCCATGGGCTGCTTCCGCGGACGGCGCGGGGAGGTCCCTCGAGCGCGTGAACCCGAACGGCTATGGCGGGGAACCCCTCCACTGGGCCGCCTCCGAGACCCCGGGGGGAACACCCGGGATCACCGGAGAGAGGCCACCCGCGGACTGGCGCTCACGGTTCTTTACGCCTGCGGAGCTGTCTGATCCGGCTCTTTCCGGCTCTCTTGCCGATGCCGACCAGGACGGCTTGGTCAACTCGGTGGAATACGTTCTCGGTTCCAATCCGCGCGATCACGCTTCCATGAGCGCCCTGCGCATTTCTCTCTCAATCGATAACAGCCAGCAATACATCGAACTGACCCATTCCCTCCGGAATGAAGTCGCCGAATTCATAGTCCTCCTTGAGCAGTCCTCCAACTTGCGTAATTGGGGCGAAGATAACACGTTCCTCAGCCCGCCCACTACAAGTGACAACGGGGATGGGACCAGTACGGTGACCTACCGCAGCCGGCAACCCGTCGATCCCTCCCTCGATCTCTACTTCCGGATACGGGTGCTTGAGCAGCCTTGAGCCCGAGCTTCTTGAAACCGATGCAACGCTCTCCTGATTACACGGAGACCCTCAGGCCCGCGGTCTGCCTACCCCTTGTTGCCGGATCGGGGGGGTGTTCTAACTACGAATCCAGTCCAGCACCTCTCTCGCCGTCCGGGCCTCGGCGGATTCCGGGGCCCGCCTGATGAAACGGCCCAGGTAGAGGCGTGCGTGAGCATCACCATGCCGGGCCTGCTCTACGGCTTCGGCAAACCCCTTTGCCAGGTAGGAAAGGTCCCGCGGTGCGACGGGGTTCTCGATCTTTTCCCAGTAATACTTCAAATCTTCCGAGGACCAGTCCCGGTAAACATCTTCCCAGGTAAGCTCGTTGAAACTATTGAGGTGCGGAAGCAGCATATGCTCGGCGATGGTCTTCCCAATTACCTGGTAGCGATTATCGAGGGATACCCGCAGCTGGTCCGCTGTGACATTTGGGAACGCCTTGTGAATCGTGAGAGACGGAAAAATAAGGGTATCCCCGATTTGATAATCGGTGGAATGCCATTCACGCTTCCGTTCATCTTCCCCTAGTTCCACATCGAGGGCACCAGCGCCGAGCGAAAAGTGATGGTCCAGCACTCCCCCGGTTCTGTGCGATCCGGCCAGTACGGCGAGCCCCCCCAGCTCCCGCGGGCAATCTCCCACCGGGGCCCAGCAGGTCAGGGTCTGGTAATGACCCTGGAAGTGGACATAGTCCTGGTGGGCAGGCGTCGTGTGCTCGGTAAATTGTGGAAACCAGAGGCGGGCGATCTTCTGGGGATGAGGCATCGCGGGGCTGCCATAGATCCGCTCTATCATCTCCATCACCTCTGGCTGATGGGCAATGCGGTGGAAGGCCTCAAGCTTGTAGACTTCGTGGTATACCCCCGTATACTCCGGGTCCCCTTCCGTGCAACGCGCATCGAGGTTGGCGATCCCATCCAACGGGTCGGTCCCCTCACGCACCCATCCCCCATCCTGCATGACGGTCAGCATCTCGCGCCGCAGCTCGCCCAGCAGGTCAGGACTCTGCAGTTTCCTGAAGAAAAGGTAGCCGTCGAGATCCAGCCGCCGCCGCAGCTCAGCCGCATCCTCATGGGCGTCGTTGGAAACCCGGAGTTCCCGCCACTCTTGCTCTGGATCTTCCATACCCATGAACCAATTTGATGACCGGGAAAGAGGGATCAAACAACTCCCATCTCGTCCCCGCCCCCAATCGGACCACCCCAACCCCTCCGGGTAGGCCCCTGATTCCCCAGAAAATCCAATTCCGGCGTGCATTCCCGGCGGCCCCCTGCACGCTTGTTCTTAATGCCTGCAAGACTCCTTCCTGCTCTCTTCCTTCTCTCGTTCATGCCCCTCGGGGCCCAGACAAACGAAGACGATAAGACCCTCCGTGTTTTTATCTTCGCGGGCCAGTCCAACATGGTGGGCTCGGACTCCAAGGTTGCCGACATCAAGCGTTTTCCTCCGTTCGCGGGCCTCGGGAAGATCCAGCCCGATGTTCGGTTCGCTTACTGCCTCGGCCGCGAGAACAAGACCCGGTCGGACGGCTGGGGCTTCCTGCAACCGGTCAACAATATCGTTGGGCCGGAGCTGAGTTTCGCCCGCAAGGTCACCAGCCGCATCAAGGCCCCCATCGCCATCATCAAGGTTGCCGCCGGCGGCACGCACCTGGGTGGGGACTGGAATCCTGACGAACCCATCGGCTTCAAGATGTATCCGCTTGCTCTGCAGGCCGTCCGGGACGCACTGGCCGACCTCGATGAACGCAAGATCGCCTGGCGCCTCGAGGGTGTAATGTGGCACCAGGGCGAAAACGACATGTTCAACGAGAACTACATGAAGAACTACGCTGCCAACCTGAAGAACTTCCTCGCATGCTGGCGCCGCGACCTCAGGGCCCCCGACCTCAAGTTCTACCTTGGCGAGCTCTGTACCAAGACCATCTGGGGAATGGACCTCCGCCCACGCATGTACGCCATCAGTGTCAGCCAGCGCTCGGTGGCCGGGAGTGATCCTCGAGCCGAATACATTCCCACCGCCCACATCGGGGTGGAAATCGGCGGCGGGGTCGGCCTGCACTACCATTACGGGACGCTCGGCCAGCTCCAGCATGGCGAGAATTATGCCGATGCCTACCTTCGTACCATCGGCCTCAGGATAGATCGTGAGCGTAAATTTTCCAACGGTTGGCCCTATGCCCGGTCGCAGCCGGTCAACCTTTTCATCCTCGCCGGGCATCGTAACATGGAGGGAGAGCGTGCCTTTACACAGGAGCTCAGGAAGCACCCCCGGGGGGACCAGCTCGCCAGCGACCAACCGGACATCGCCTTCAAATACAGCCTCGGTGGAGGAGTAATCCGATCCGCAGGCTGGGAGCCGCTGGGGCTGACAGGTCACTACGACAATTTCGGCCCGGAACTGAGCTTTGGCGCCTCGCTTCACTCGGAGGGCTTCCAGAATGTTGCAATCGCCAAGTTCACCCACAGCGGATCACAGATCATCGACTGGACTCCGGCAGGGAGCATGGCCAGGTCCCGCCACCTCTATCCCCGGTTCATAAACTTCGTGAAGGAGTCCATCTCCGAGCTGGAGGCGAAGGGGCACAGGGTCACTCTCGCCGGTATCTGCTACCACCTTGGCGAAAACGACATGAGCTTCCAGCCCTACCGCCGGGAAGCCGCCAAGCGCCTCCAGGAAATGATAACCCAGAGCCGCAAGGACCTGCAACGCCCCGGCCTCTCGTGGATCCTAAGCCAACAACGGCCAACCGATGACAAGAGGGTCAACGACATCGATGTGGTTGCAAACGTGGCGGCCCTTGCTGCCGCGGATCCCCACACTTCCCACCTAAAGGCCTTCAGCCTCCCGCCCCAGGAGAAAAAGCTGGTTATCGATACCGCCGGTATCATCCGTCTGGGTGAGCTTCTCGCGAAAGCAGTCGCAAAGCCCTGAGGGCCTGCGCTCGGGAATCCCTTTGGCCTGCATCGTTCCGTCCCGTCCGGGCTATCACGATACACTCGATCTGATTGCATTTCGGCCTTCTCCCCGTATATACGAAGAGGACCTAGAAAAGACCTCTTCGCCCAAGCCCGTCTTTCCCCTCATCCAGATGATGCGCTCCGTCCTCTCGATTTTCATCCTTGCGGCTCTTTTGCTCCCCGCCGCTGGGGAAATCGACTTCAATCGAGACATCAGGCCAATCATCTCAGATCGCTGTTTCAAGTGCCACGGTCCCGATGCAAGCAACCAGAAATCGGAGTTTCGGATCGATACCCTCGAAAATGCCATTGCCGACATGGGTGGCTACTCCGGTATCCTCCCCGGCAACCTCGAGGAAAGCGAAGTGCACCACCGCATCTGGAGCGACGATCCTGATGATGTCATGCCCCCGCCTGACTCGAAACTGGCCCTCAGCGAAAAGGAAAGGAAGCTCCTCGACCGCTGGATCAGGGAAGGTGCCAGCTACGACACCCACTGGTCCTTCAAGCCCATCCCCCGGGAGATCCCCGTCCCCCGGACGGAATACCGGGCTCGGACCCCCATTGACTCCTTCATCCACGCCGGAATGAAGGAGGCCGGCCTTGAGCCCAGCGCCGACACCTCACCCGAATCCTGGCTCCGTCGTGTCACCTTCGATCTCACTGGCCTGCCTCCTAAAATCGCCGAGCTCGATACCTTCCTCGCCCGGCTCGCCGATTTTCCTGAACGAGCCGATGCCATCTACGCGCAGACTGTCGATCGTCTTCTTAAAACTGAAGCCTACGCCGAGCGCATGACCAGCGAGTGGCTTGATGTCGCCCGCTACTCCGACACCTACGGTTACCAGGTTGATCGGGACCGCTTCGTTTGGCCCTGGCGTGACTGGGTTATCAACTCATTTCGCAAGAACCTGCCCTATGACCAGTTCATCATCGAACAACTTGCCGGAGACCTTCTTCCCCATGCCACCAAGGAGCAAATCCAGGCTACTACCTTCAATCGCCTCCATCCCCAGAAGGTAGAGGGTGGCAGCGTTCCCGAAGAGTTCCGGATCGAATACGTCGCCGATCGCCTGCACACCTTCGGCACCGCCTTCCTCGGCCTCACTCTCGAATGCTCCCGCTGTCATGATCACAAGTATGACCCGATCACCGCCAAGAACTATTACGAGTTAAGCTCGTTCTTCGCCAACATCGACGAAGCCGGGCTCTATTCATACTTCACCCCTTCTGTTCCCACTCCCACCCTGCTCCTCACCAGCAAGACGCAGGATCGGCAGATCGCCGAGAAGGAAAAGGCCATTCAGGACGCCCAAGCTGCAGTCGTCTCCATCCGAGAAAATTCAGAGGACGCCTTCGAGAAGTGGCTCTCTGAACGCCCTGGCGAGGCGAGGTGGCACGACCTCCAGGCCGACGTTCCCTTCGACAACGGCAAGGGTGGCAAGTTCCCTGACCTGGCCCGCAGCAAGCAGACTTCCAGCAGCACCAGGAATGTCGAAGTGGAAGGCAAAGTCGGCAAGGGCCTTCGCCTGACGGGTGACCATGCCGTCCATGTCGTCGAAGCCGGCCGCTTCAGCCGCACCCAGCCCTTTACGATCGGACTCTGGCTCAAAACGCCAAAAATCTTTCCCCGCTCCGTTGTCTGGCGTCGCTCGCGCGCTTGGACTGATGCAGGGAGCCGTGGCTACGAGCTGCTCCTTGAAGAGGGCCGGCCCAGTGTGGCGCTCGTTCACTTTCACCCGGGCAACTCCATTCGAGTCCGCGCCAGTAAACCCCTTCCTCTGAACACGTGGAAACATGTCGTGGTTACCTACGACGGATCCAGCCGGGCCGCCGGCCTCCGCCTCTGGCTCGATGGCAGGCCACTCGCCAGCGAAATCGTCTACGATAAGCTCACCAAGCCCATCGAGGGAGGTGGAGAGCCCGACCTCAAACTGGGCGAACGCTTTCGCGATACGGGCTTCCAGCAGGGGGAAGTCGATGAGCTGCAGATTTTCACCCGCGAGCTCACCCCTCTCGAGGTGGCCCACATGCACGATCGCAGGACCCTGCAGACCGCCCTCACCACCGCTCCGGGCAACCTGAGCAACACCCAGCGAGCCGGGCTGTACGAATTCTTCCTGTCCACTACTCACGAGCCCTACCGCAACTCCCTCGCCAAGCTCAAGGCAGTCCGTGACGAGCTGCGAGGCCTCCTCAACCCGATCGCGGAAATCATGGTCATGGAGGAAGCACAGACCCGTCGGCAGTCCTACCTCCTCGAGCGCGGCGTCTATGATGCACGCGGCCAGAAGGTCGCTTACGATACTCCCGAGGTCCTTCCCCCTTTTCCCAAGGATCAACCGCGCAACCGCCTTGGACTCGCCCGCTGGCTTACCACCCCGGACCATCCCCTCACCGCCCGCGTCACCGTCAACCGTTACTGGCAGATGTTCTTCGGGAACGGACTGGTCCGTACCCCGGAAGACTTCGGTAGCCAGGGACGCCTTCCATCCCATCCGGGGTTGTTAGACTGGCTCGCTCGAGACTTCATTACCCACGGTTGGGATGTCCACCACCTGACGCGCCGCATCGTTCTCTCCTCAACCTACCGCCAGGTCTCCATTGCCGACAAAAGGAGCCGTGAAATCGATCCCGAAAATATCTATCTCGCGCGCGGAACCGCTGATCGCCTGTCCGCCGAAATGATCCGCGACAACGCTCTCGCGCTGAGCGAACTCCTTGTCAACAAAACCGGAGGCCCCTCCGTGAAGCCCTACGAGGTCGCCGTTTCCTTTAAACCCGCCAATCCCGGCAAGGGCGACGACCTCTATCGTCGCAGTGTCTACACCTGGTGGAAACGCACGGGACCTGCTCCTGTCATGATGACTCTCAACGCCTCGAAGCGAGACGTGTGCCGCGTCCGCCGCGAAGTCACCCCCTCTCCTCTTCAGGCCTTTGTTCTTCTCAACGGCCCACAGTTTATGGAGGCTTCCAGGGTCATGGCCGCCAACTTGCTCCGCAAGCACAAGGGCAAGACGAGCGATCTCATTGCCGAGGCCTACCGGGCCTTTACCAGTCGCACCGCCAAGCCCGCGGAAACCAAGATCCTCCGCACGCTCTACGACGAACAGCTGGCTCACTATCAGGCCAACCCCGACCAGGCCGCGGGCTTTCTTGGCACTGGTGCCTCTCCCGAAGCAAAAGATCTTCCGGCTCCCGACGTTGCTGCTGCCACCATCCTGGTCAACGCAATCATGAATCTCGACGAAGCTGTTTCCAAACGATGAAAGGGAATTTTCCATTGTGCACCGGCTTCGAATCTCCGCTCGGCCTCAGCCGGCGGCAGGCCCTCCAGACCTTCGGCATGGGTCTTGGATCCATCGCTCTTGCTGACCTTCTCGCGGCTGAGGCAAACCCACAGGGTGCCGGACATCCTCCTGCCAAGGCCAAGCGCGTCATCTATCTCTTCCAGGCCGGGGGGCCCTCCCAGATCGACCTTTACGATTGGAAACCCAGGCTCGTCCAGGATGGCGGCAAGGAACTCCCCGAATCCATCCGGAAGGGGCAGCGCCTGACTGCCATGTCGGGTAATCAAGCCAGTCTGCCCCTCGTCGGTTCACCCTTCAAGTTCAAGCAATACGGCAATTCCGGTCGCTGGATGAACGGTGACCTGCTGCCATACACTTCAAAGGTTGCCGACGACTTGTGCGTGATCAACTCGATGAACACCGAGGCCATCAACCACGGGCCTGGTGTTACCTTCATGCAGACCGGCTCCCAGTTTCCGGGCCGACCCAGCATGGGGGCGTGGCTGGACTACGGACTGGGCACCCTCAATAAGGACCTGCCCTCTTTTGTCGTGATGGTCACGAAAGGTAAGGGTGGCCAGCCGCTCGTATCCCGCCTCTGGGGCAGCGGCTTCCTTCCCGGGAAGCATGATGGCGTCCGCTTTCGCGCCGATAAGGACGCGGTCCTCTATCTGAACAGCCCGGCGGGAATCGATCGTGGTAACCGCCGTAAGGTTCTGGACCATCTGCGGGCCCTTCACGAATTACAGCTGGAGGAAACCGGCGATCCAGCCCTCGAGACCCGCATTGCCCAATACGAGATGGCATTCAACATGCAGAAATCCATCCCCGACGTCACGGATCTCTCGGACGAACCTGAGAGCACCTTCAAACTCTACGGAGATGACGCTAAGAAGCCGGGCACCTTTGCCGCCAACTGCCTGCTCGCCCGCCGCCTCGCGGAGCGCGATGTGCGATTCATCCAGCTCTACCACCAGGGATGGGACCAGCACGGCGGACTGCCCGGTGGGATCAGGAGACAATGCCAGGAAACGGATCGTGCTTCTGCCGCCCTCGTCACCGATCTGAAAAACCGCGGCATGCTTGACGAGACCCTCGTGATCTGGGGCGGCGAGTTCGGTCGTACCAGCTACTGCCAAGGGTCCTTCAACCCGAACAACTTTGGCCGGGACCACCACGGCCGCTGCTTCAGCACCTGGATGGCCGGGGGTGGCATAAGACCCGGCTCCACCTGCGGCAAGACCGACGAATACAGCTACAACGTCGTAGAGGACGGCGTGCATATACATGACTTTCACGCCACCATCCTCCACCTCCTCGGCATCGACCACGAGAGGCTCACCTACAAATACCAGGGCCGCTACTTCCGACTCACCGACGTCCACGGTCACCTCATCAAGGGTGCCCTGGCGTGAAAGAACGATTGTAGGGCAGGCCCTCCGCCTGCCATCGTCGACAACCGCTCCCACCCGACGGGCGGGATTACTGCCCCACCACAACTTTCGCCATGAGACACTCCATCCTGATTATCGCTTCCACCCTTTTTCCCGGCCTGCTTGCCGCCGAGGACAGGATTCGTGTCCTCGTCTGGGATGAGCAACAGCCGGTTCGGCGTAAGGTCTACGAAAACTTCCCGGGCAACTTTATTGCCGACCATCTGCGCAAAAACCCGAGGTTGGAGGTCAGGACCGCCACCCAGAACGATCCCGGGCTGGGACTCTCGCGCGGAGAGCTCGAAAAGACTGACGTTCTCATCTACTGGGCTCACGTCCGCCAGCGGGAGATCCCCGAGGCGAAGGGGCAGGAAATCGCCGATCTCGTGAAGGCTGGAAAACTCGCCTTTGTCCCACTGCACTCAGCCCACTGGTCCGTTCCCTTCATGGTCTGCATGCAGGAAAAAGCTGCCCAGGATGCCCTTGCCGCACTCCCGGAAGACAAGCGCAAGAACGCAAAGGTCGTCTACGAGGGCCAGATGCGGTGGCAGAAGGCCGGAGAATTCGACCGCAACTTCGCTCCCTGGCGCTACGAGTTCGATTCTGACGGGAACTTCACCGCCGTCGTCCAGCGGCCCAACTGCGTCTTCCCACGCTGTTGCGGACCGGGACAACCGGCCGAAGTGCGCATCATCCACCAAAACCACCCGATCTGCCAGGGCGTGCCCCCCCGCTTCACCCTCGATGTGACCGAAATGTATGACGAGCCCTTTGGCGTCCCTGAACCGGACACTGTCCTCTTTACCGAGGACTGGGAGGGCGGGGAGTTCTTTCGTTCCGGTTGCCTCTGGAACCTCGGCAAGGGTAAGATCTTCTATTACCGTCCCGGGGACCAGCAATACCCTGTCTTCGCCAACCCTCACCTGCTGAAGCTGCTTGAGAATGCCGCGCTCTGGCTGGGCGATAACTAACCTCCCCCACCGAACTTTCGTGACAAATCAGGTCCCGGCGGGCTGAATATCTGGAACTTTTTCAGCCCGCCCTCCGACCCGCTCCCCGTTATCAATGAAACGCATCGCCCTGGCCGTTCCCCTCCTCCTCGCCCTGCTCTGCCCGCTCCTTATGTCGGCCAAGAAAGAGGACGATTTAAAGCACATCGTCTTTATCGCCGGCAACCGCAGCCACGGTCCCGGAGAGCACGAGTTCTACGCCGGGTGCACTCTGCTCGCCAAGGCTCTCAACGAGCAAAGCGGACTTAAGGTCAAGGCGACCGTAGTCCGCGCGGACTGGCCGAAGGAGAACAAGGACGTGGTGGCCAGTGCCGATACAATCGTAATTTATGCGGATCACGTGAGCGCGCATGCGGGACAATGGGAATTTCTCGACAGTCTGGCCAAGAAGGGCGTGGGCATGGTCTTCATGCACTACGCGGTCCATCCCAGCCCCCAAATCGGGGAAAAATATTATCGCCCATGGATTGGCGCTGCAATGGAGAGCGGATACTCGGTCAATCCCCACTGGGTTGCGGACCTCTCAATCATCAGGGAACACGAGATTGGAAACGGTGTGTCCCCGGAGGCAATCACCTGCCTCGACGAATGGTATTACCACATGCGCTTCATCGAAGATCGCGAGAAGGTTCTCGACCTCTTCACTGCGGTGCCGACAAGAAAGAACATGCACCGCTACATCAACATGTGGAATAAGAACGGGGTCGAAGGCCTTAACAAGCCGCAGACCCTCATGTGGGGCTATGAGCGTCCTGCCGGCGGACGTGGGGTCGGATTCGTGGGTGGCCACTACCATCACACCTGGGCGGTGGACGGGGTGCGGCGGGCGGTCCTTAATGCCATTATCTGGACCGCGGGCATGGCTGTGCCCGAGGGTGGCGTGTCATCCAGGACGCCGACCGAGGAAGAGCTGAACGTGAACCTCGACAAGAAAGGGCGCGTGAAGCGTATCAAGGTCCCGGACCCCGCGGAGTGGAGGAAGCTTCCTCCTGCCAAGGTCCAGACTGAACGCGAGGCCAAGTTCAAATAGGCCCTCCTCGCCTCCAGCCTCAGGGAAGGAGAGTCTCTTTCTGGCCCTTTCTCGTGGGGGCACCACCTTTCCCCATGAATCGTCTCGTCCTCCTGTTAACCTGTCTTGTCCTCCCCACGGTGGACGTAGAGGCGGAAGGTGGGAGAAAGGCCAATCCCAGACCGCTCTTTGAAAGTCCCGTTCTTCGGAGTGGCGACCTGCAGCGGCTGCATCCGGTTGAGGTAGACCTGACAGGACCAGAACTTCACCTGGTTGTTTCGAGCGAGGGTAACCGGAGTCATGACTGGGCCAGCTGGATTGAGCCCGAGATCGTAATGCGGGACGGCAGCATCCTCGACCTGACCACCTTGTCCTGGCTCTCGGCCGCCAGTGGCTCCGGCCAGGTCAACCGTGGCAAGAACTATCGAGGAGGTCCTCTGCTTGTTGGCGGGAAGGAGTTTTCCAGGGGACTGGGGACCCATGCAGATTCTCTGGTCTCCTTCGAGATCCCCGCGGAAGCCGCCCGCTTCCGGGCTAAGGTCGCCCTCGACGATGGAGGAGCCATCCGAGGTGACGAGCTTACTCCGGCCTCCGTGCGCTTCCTGGTCTTCGACCAGCAACCGGCTGGATTCACTCCTGCCGGTCCTCGCTTCAACCCTGACAGCACTCATCCCCAGCTGGTTTCCCCAGAACACATCACCATCCCTGACGACCTTGAATTGACGGTCTGGGCTACCAGCCCGATGCTCCTGAATCCTACCAACATGGATACGGATGCAGCAGGTCGAATCTGGGTAGCCGAGGGAGTGAATTACCGCAAACACCGGAATCGCAGGCCGGAAGGCGACCGCATCGTCGTGCTGGAAGACAAGGACGGGGATGGAAAAGCCGACAGTTCCCACGTTTTCGTACAGGATCCGGAATTGGTCGCACCACTTGGCGTGAGCGTCTTCGACAACCGGGTGGTGGTGGCACAGCCCCCACACCTGATCGTCTATACGGACGTCGATCGTAATCTCGTCTTCGATCCCGCCGTGGACCAGCGAAAGAATCTCCTTACCGGTTTCAATGGGAAAAATCACGATCATAGCCTTCACGCGGTGGTGTCCGGGCCGGACGGCAAGTGGTACTTTAATCATGGAAACTGTGGTGCCCGCTTCAAGGACAGGGGCGGTACTGAATTCCTGATCGGGGGGCCCTACCAGGGAGGGGAAGGCGAATTGTCGGTCGACCCCCGGAAAGTTGCGGGGACGCCGAGCGGAGACGGTCACGTATGGGTCGGTGGTTTCGCCGCAAAAATGAATCCAGATGGCAGCAGGGTGAAAATTATCGGGCACGGGTTTCGTAATAGCTACGAGCACACCGTCACGTCCTTTGGCGATGTCTTCCAGAACGACAATGACGACCCCCCTGCCTGCCGGACTACCTGGCTCATGGAAGGAGGTTTCCTTGGATTCTTTTCCCCGGATGGAAAGCGAAGCTGGCGGGCCGACCGGCGGCCGGGACAGAATGTGCCAGAGGCCCAATGGCGGCAGTGGGATCCCGGGACCTTACCACCCGGGGACGTCTACGGTGGTGGCTCCCCAACCGGCATCTGCTTTTATGAAAATGGCGCCCTGCCCTCCAGATATGCCGGCTTACTGGCAAGCTGCGACGCCGGACGCAGGGAGGTGCTGGGTTATTATCCCGTGCCCGAGGGATCGAGTTTCAAGCTGGCCCGCTTCGAATTCATAAAGTCGGCATCTGATTATCTCTTCCGTCCCTCCGACATCATGGTAGGCGCAGACGGCGCCCTTTACCTGTCTGACTGGTTCGACCCCGGGGTAGGGGGACACAATACCCTCGACGGGAGTTGTTCCGGAACGATCTACCGGCTCGCCCCAAGGGGCTTCCGCCCGAGGATTCCTGAAGCTGCCCCGGATTCCATCGAGGGCGCCATCGCCCTGCTATGCAGCCCTGCCCAGAACGTCCGCCACCTGGGCTTCAAGGCCCTCGAGGCCGCGGGCGAGAAGGCCCTTCCCGCCGTCCGGGAACTCCTCGGTCACTACAACGGCTACGTCCAGGCCCGCGCTGTCTGGCTTTTGCCGCTGCTCGGACCCGAAGGTCTGAGGATCACGAGAGCGCTCCTCGACAGTCCAGACGCCCAGACCCGCCTTCTTGCCTTCCGCTCGCTGCGCAATGCCGGCGAAGACCCGCTTAAGCTGGCAGGAAAATTCTATGCCAGCGAACCGGATCCCGCCGTTCGCCGGGAGGTCGCCCTCTCGCTGCGGGATGCGCCCGTGCAGCGAAAGGCGATCTACCTCGGTTACCTCCTGCAGCGCTGCCGTGCTGACGATCGCACCTATCTTGAGGCTTGTGGACTGGGTGCGGAGGGCGCCGAAGAGATTATCTGGGGCAACGTCCGTAACAGCGCCCGGATCGTGAATGCTCTGGAATGGCCAGACGCCTTCGCCCGGATCACCTGGCGTCTTCACCCCAGCGCAGCTACAGGTGCCCTCGTCGAGCGTGCCTTGTCCGAGACCCTCTCCCCGGAGGCGCGCTTGCTCGCAGTAGAGACCCTTGCCTTTACTGACGACCCCCGGGCTGCCACCGGCCTGGTTAAGGTTGCCAAGAAGAAGGGTTTGGTGGGGGCCGAGGCCGCCCGTTGGCTTGTGCACCTTGCCAACACCCGCTGGAGGGACTTTGATGTCTTCAGCCTTCTCAAGGAAAATCAGCTCTACGATCGAGAGAACCAGGCTATCTCGGAAGCAATCGTTCCTCCTCCTCCAGAAGATTCCAGCCTCCCCGACCTCAAGGAGATAATGGCCCTCGAGGGGGATCCTGTAAAAGGTATGACAGCCGCCGGTCGCTGCGTGATGTGCCACCGGATCGAGGACCAGGGAGTGGATTACGGCCCATCGCTCCGGAATTGGGTCAAGAACCAGGGAGAGGAACGGTTCCTGCGTGCAATCGTAGACCCTTCTGATGAGATTGCCCACGGCTACTCGGGCAGCGTAGTAAGACTGAGGCAGGGAGGTGAAATCCACGGACTTGTCCTGAGCACCAGTGACCCCGTGATTATCCAAAGCCAGGGTGGAACCGTTCAAATGGTTCCAGCGCCGAAAGTCCGGGAGGTTGAGCCCCTCGGCCGATCCCTCATGCTCTCCGCCGACCAGCTGGGGCTTGGGGCTCAGGACCTTGCCGACCTGCTGGCCTATATGAAGACGCTGCCCTGATCTGAGGTAAAGGACGCCCATTCTTCTCGTGCCGTGCCGCCCTTTCCGCCCAGGCGTTCAGGTAACAGACCGCATTCCTCATGCTGATTTCTGGAAATTTTCCGCGACCAGGACTGCGCCCCGTGTTCGTATTAAAGCCCATGCGCGAGCCTCCGTTCCCCTTGCTGCCTCTTTGGATTCTTCCAGCTCTGAGCACTACCCGACCCTTGCTTGATCCAATCATCTGTCGCGAAACCAAAGGAATGGAGAAAACGAACCTCCACCATTTTGAGGCCAACAAGAAATGAGGACGGTCCTTCCCCTTTTGGCTCTGGGCGCCAGCCTCTGGACGCCAGCCCCGGGCGCTTCACGCCCGAATATCCTCCTGGTATACACGGACGACCAGGGATATGGCGATGTAAGCTGCCTGAACCCGAATGCAAAATTTCAGACTCCGCACCAGGACCGCCTGGCCCGCGAGGGCATGACCTTCACTGACGCGCACTGCTCGGATACGGTCTGTACTCCGTCCCGCTATGGTCTGCTGACCGGTCGCTACAGCTGGAGAACGACCCTCAAGCGGGGGGTCTACGGGGCGGAACGTCCTTGCCTCATTGCCGACGGTCGCACCACGCTCGCCTCCTTTCTTCGCAGTCATGGCTATCACACCGCTATGGTGGGTAAATGGCACCTCGGGATGGACTTCCCAGGGACCATCGGAAACCGAGATTGGTCCAAGCCCGTCATGGACATGCCCCTGGACAAGGGCTTCGAATACTTCTGGGGAATTCCTGCATCCATGAACTACGGGGTCCTCGCCTGGTTCGAAGGACGCTTCGCCAAAGTAGAACCCGTTCTATGGACCAAGAAAAAAACTAATCGGATCGCACTCTCTGACTACCGCATCAAGCCGCCTTACGGGACAGAGCAGCGCCCCGACCTCATGGAAGTTGCACCCGACTTCGTCGATGCCGAGTGCCTCACACGTTTTACCGACAAGGCCATCGAATGGATCAAAGGGCACGCGGAAGACGCCCGGAAGGGCAATCCGTTCTTCCTCTACCTTCCTCTAACTTCGCCACATAAGCCGGTCATTCCCCTGGAACGGTTTCGCGGACAGGGAAAGGCAGGTGCCTATGGCGAGTTCATGATCGAAACCGACTGGCACCTTGGCAGATTGCTCGAGCTTCTCGATCGCGAGAAACTGGCCAACGACACCATCGTGATCTTCACAGCGGATAACGGACCGGAGACCACCTGGCGACAGCGCATCGAAAAATACGGACACTACAGCTCCGGACCTTACCGTGAAGGAAAACGTTCGATTTACGAAGGCGGCCATCGAGTTCCTTTCTTCGTGCGCTGGCCAGCCGGTATACAGGCTGGCTCGAGGTGGGATTCCCCCATCTGCCAGACTGACCTCCTTGCTACCTTTGCCGCGATTCTCGAGAGACCCCTCCCGGAGCGATGCGGCGAAGACAGTCTTAGCTTTCACCGGGCTTGGAGCCGGACTGATGTAGCCAGTCCACCCCGGCTTCCCGTCATTCACCATTCCGCCAGCGGCCGGTTTGCGATTCGCTCGGGTAAATGGAAACTGGTCATGGAAGGAACACGCAAGAAGGAAAAAAGGGAGCTTTACGACCTCCGGGACGACCCAGGCGAACAGCGCGATGTCCTCGCTGGAAACCCAGCCGTGGAAGAGAAACTTCTCTCGCAGCTTATCGATATCGTCATGAGTGGATCCACTCGCAAAGATGTCGAATCGAAGAATGATACTCCTCCCTGGGAGGGCCTGATCTGGCTTCCAAGATAACAACCGCAACCTGATGCGTACTGCCCTTGCTCTTGCCCTGCTTTCCTTAAGCCTGCTGGCTGCGGACGGGAAAACATTGCCCAACATCCTTGTGATTCTCGTCGATGACATGGGATACGGAGACCTGAAATCCTTCAATCCGGACTCCAAAATCCCAACCCCGAATCTCGAAAAACTTGCTCGCGAAGGGATGCGGTTCACCGACGCGCACGCCCCGGGACCACTCTGTCATCTCTCGCGTTACGGACTCATGACTGGACGCTACCCTTTTCGCGCAAATACAGAGGCGTGGCGCACCAAGGCTTCCATCAAGAAAGGGCAAACGACAATAGCCTCTCTCCTCCGGGGAAAGGGCTATCGCACCGCCATGGTGGGAAAATGGCATCTCGGGTTCGACGAAAATGGATACGACAAGCCATTGCCCGGCGGTCCAGTCGACGTCGGATTTGAAACATTCTTCGGTATCCGTGCATCCACCGATATTCCACCTTATTTCTATATCCGCGGGAATCGCGCAGTTTCTGAACCGTCAGCCAGGATTGCGAGTAACTATTCGGACGGATGGTCACGGATCCAGGGTGCTTTCTGGCGGGCCGGCGGTATCTCCCCCGGTCTCCGGCTTAAGGACGTGCTGCCCCTCTTCACTGAAGAGGCCGTCAAAGTGATCCAGACGCATGAGGTGACGGCGGCAAAGCCCCTCTTCCTCTACCTTGCCTACCCAGCCCCTCATACTCCCTGGCTACCCTCCAAGAAGTTCAAGGGCACCAGTGGTGCGGGTATGTATGGTGACTTCACCGCCATGGTTGACGACGAGATCGGGCGCATCCTCCAAGCTCTCGAACTACGGAATCTGACTGAGAACACTCTGGTGATTTTCACCTCCGACAACGGCCCGGTGTGGTATGAGGACGACGTAAGGCGTTTCGCACATGAGGCATCAGGAGGACTGCGTGGCATGAAAGCGGACGCTTGGGAGGGAGGACATCGGATGCCTTTCCTGCTTCGCTGGCCAGGAGTGGTCGAGGGCGGTCAAGCCACCAGCCATCTCGTCTGCTTCACTGACCTCCTGGCCACCTTCTCCGAAATCACCTCGTCTCCCCTCCCGGATGACCAGTCATTCGATAGCGAGAGCTTTCTATCCATCCTCAGGGATCCGCTCTCACCACATCCGCCTCGCGGACCCATCGTCATGCAGGCAGGAAGTGGCGCGATGATGATCCGCGACGGCGACTGGAAACTCATAGACCAGCTCGGATCAGGGGGATTCTCCGCTCCCAAGCGCCTCAAGCCGGGACCGGGAGACCCCGAGGGGCAGCTCTACAACCTCGCTGCCGATCCCTCCGAAAAGTCTAATCTCTGGGATAAACATCCCGAGATTGTCAGGAAGCTGGGAGCCCGCATGAGAAAAATCGCTCGTTAGCGCGTTAGCCGGACGGCGTCCACAAATACCGACATCATCTCAGCTCCGAGCTTTACGGCGTGCAATCTCATGGCCTACTCTGGAAAAGCAGCATGGGAGCCACGGCCAGAAAACCCATAACTGACCGCAGGCCCCCACGCCACCGAAAGTTCCGCCCGCCCAAGCTGGCCCTCGTGCCTTTTGAGGCGGGCGGGTCCTTTTTGAAGCAGGGTATCTCCGGCAAGCAACCGGTCTTGTGCGTCTTCTTACCTTCTCCTTCCCGAAAACTTTCACTAAAAATTAACAAGGTTATACCCCTTTGGTGTTAGTCACGATTCTTACCCCACCCGTTCCGCCGCCATCCGACCCAGCGTTTCTAATGATTCTGACCCTGAAATGAGTCTTCCCCGGGCGCTCCCGGGCCAAGCCGCCAACCTGGGCCGCGGCAGCTGCCCGTGGCCCGTTTGACTACCGCGCCCTCGCACTGCCAGCTCTTCCAGAGGTCTCCGCCGAGGACCCGACCGGGAAACTTTACGAGCTCAGGTATGCCTTGGATCACACGTGGGACCCCGGCGCCCAGCAATGCGCGGCGGGGGCCACCTCCCTCAGGGAGAAGCAGGAGCCGTCCCCGGGGCATCGACCAGCCGGCGAATCGACTTCTTCAGAGTAGCTTCCACCGCGGGACTGACCATGGACGAGCGCTGCGCCGCTTCGTAGCCACCCTCCGTGTAGGCCGCTGCGGTGCAGATGTATCCGGGGGCGTAGTCTCCGTATGCTGCCATCGCCACAAAAAGGTCAGGCCGCACCGCCTGCGCGTAGAGCTGATATTCCACGAAAAGCTCACCGGGCATGTGCAGGATACGGGCCTGACGTAACGAGAGGCAGGAAAGCTCTATCGGTTCTCCACGCTGGCAGCGCCTCAACCAGGTCAGAGCTTTGGCAGCCAGGTAGCGCTTCTCAAGTGGTTCGCTCTCAATCTCCAATACTGCCGCCAAGGTCTCCTCCTTCATGTGCTGGCCAACCGGCAGGACCACCGACTCGACCTTCCAACCAACGTCCCCACTGGTAAGGAGCGTCTTCTCCGTGGATTCCCAGGCTGCCTTCATCCCGGCCGCTACCCGGTCAGCAAGAATCTGACGATTCCGATGGTTGCCGTCGTTCCACTTCCCGGCACCAATATCACCCGCAGCCCCTGTGAAATGAATGTGCCGAACACCCGTCTCCTTTTCCCTCTGGTTACGGGCCATGCCCGGGAAATCCGGATTCACCAACCCGGTTCGGTAATAGCTCTGCGGGTGGGTAGCGTAATAACTCAACGCAGCTAAAGCCTCATCGCCATTCCAGAATGTGACGAGGCAGAGCCGGGGATCGATCGTACCTGCCGGGAAGGCCCTGATCTCCGGGTCGCCGGTCGCGCTGAAGCGCATGTGCTGTACCTTCCCATCCGGTCCGAGGATGCGGCGGTTGGAGGCCACCATCCCGACCTCGGCCGAACCCAGTCCCACGTGGGTTACCGGCTGGGCGTTCTTCAACGCTTCCCTCGCTGCCCCAGCCGCTTCCTCAATTACCTTGCGGGCATGGGCGACATTGAAATTTCTACCCCCAGCCCCATGCTTCTCGAGAAGAGCGTTCGCCGAGAAGTCACAGCGCGGCGCATCGTGCTGGTGCAGGCTATGCATCGCCACCCGCGCTACCTGTGTCCGGGCACCCCGCGCAAGGGCCTTCCGGAACTCAAGTTGTCCGTCATTACTGAGCCCGATCCAGTCGATCGCACCCAGGACAATGGGGTCCCCCGCTCCCAGCAAAACCAGCCCCCGGCAACTCAACGCCGATCCCACTCCTGTCATCGAGTCATAAGCCAACGGGGATCCCACCGGTGGCGTGGCATCGACTTCGAAGGTCGCAATCCTGACCAGACCGGCCGGGGCCACCAAACTTAGCGCCAGGAAAAGAACCCCGCCTGCAAACTTCATGACGAAACCTACACGACGTGATAGAAAGGGAAAAGCCCCGGCGTCTGCAGCCTTGCCTGAAACGGCACCAAAACCTATGAAGCTGGCCGTTGGAGCGTCATGCCAGCCCGGAAAAACAGGAAATGCGATCAGGATCTCGTAGGTTCGGCCCTCCTCAAGGAAACCTGCCGCCGCCTTCGGGTTGCCCGTAGATACTGGGAGGCCCATCGCAACAAGGCCTGCCGCCGCGAGCGGGATCGGGCGCTTGATCTCTACCAACGGCTTTCCCCCGCTGAGCGTGGGAGAGTCCCCCAGGTCCTCCGCCAGTGGTTGCGCTACCGAAGCGAAAAATACTTCGGACCGCACCGGACGCCCCCAGGGAAGGGGACCTGAGCTCCCGGATATGATCGTCCCGGATCTTCCTTTCATCGATATCGGACGGTGTAAGAGAGAGGAGCGCCCGCGGACCAGCCCCGCATCTTCCCCCGCAGGGGCCGTGACATTCCAACCGGCCCACCGCAGGATCACGAAATGAAACTCCCCGGAATACGACTCTTTGACCTTCAGGGCCGCACCGCTCTCGTGACCGGCGGATCCAAGGGACTGGGCCGGGTAATGGCAGCAGGGCTTGCCTCTGCAGGCGCGCGTCTTGTCCTTGTGAGCCGAAATGCCGAAGAAGCCCATGCCACCGCGGAGGAACTTACCGCCGAATACGGACAGGAAGCACTTGGACTGGAGGCGGATGTCACCCAGCCTGCTCAAATAGAACGCATGCTCGCCGCCGCGAGGGAGAGGTTCGGGGACCCCGGAATTCTCATCAACAGCGCTGGAATCAATACCCGGGGCCCTATCGGGGACCTGAGCCTCGAGCAGTTCGAGGAGGTCATGCGGATTAACGTCACTGGTACCTGGCTCTGCAGCCGGGCGGTCATTCCGGCCATGCGTGAAATGGGCTGGGGCCGTATCATCAACCTTTCCAGTGCCATCGGGCTGGTCGGCGTACCCGAGCGAACCCCCTATGCCTCGAGCAAGGGTGCGGTAACCCAGCTCACGCGCTCCCTGGCTCTTGAACTGGCGGGCACCGGGATCGTCGTCAACGCCATCTGTCCCGGCCCCTTCCTTACGGAGATGAACACCTCCCTCGCGCAATCGGAGGAAGCCCGGAAATTCATCGTAGACCGAACCGCCCTGCAGCGCTGGGGAGAGCTCCCCGAGATCCAGGGAGCTGCAATCTACCTTGCCAGTGAAGCTGCCAGCTATACGACCGGCAGCATGCTAAGCGTGGACGGAGGATGGACGGCCCAGTAGGTTTTCACCCGTCGATGCTCCTCCGAATCGCCTCCTCCATCCCCTTCCCAATCCCTTTTACCTCTGCGAGACGTCCCTCCTCGAGGGCCTCACCGAGGTCCCGGAGGCTTGAGATGCCGTGCTCCTGATACAGGGTTCGCGCGGTCTTCGCTCCAAGGCGGGGTATCTTGGTCAACTCCAGCACCGAGCGTGGCGGAGGACTGAAGAACTCGTCCCCGAACTCCATTTTACGGCACGTTCCCGTTGCGAGGAACTCACTGATGATCTCCTCGATGACCTCGGAAACTCCCGGCAGCTGCGCAATCCGCCCCTCTGCGTCCATGACCTCGATCGACTCCGCATGCCGGGAGATCATATGCGCTAGCCGCGGATAGCGGGCCGCGTGACTCTCCTCATAGTTCCCGATGACCAGGAAGTCGTGGAGTTCCTTCAGCTTCTGGGCGAGGGCGTCATTGCAAGACCAGCGCTCCCTCCCCTTCGCATCCTTGTAGCTTCCTTTCATCGATCCGTTTTTTCCGCCGGCATCTTCCCCGTCCATCGGGGCAAAATCACTCCAAATTGTGACGGGTAACAGAGATTCGCGGCTCGACATCGCGAAGCCAGGCCGGCCTAGTTCACGGGATCGACTCATGAACCTGCCTGCCTTCCTCGCTCTCTTCCTGGGAGCTCCCGGTCTGCTGCTCGCCGTCCCCTTCGACTATCACAGTATCCGTGGGCGGCAGGCCAAGGGACCTGTCGACGGAATCCTCGAGGGAGAGCATTTACCCAAAAGCGGCAAGTCGCGGAGCCAAGGCATGGATTCCTTTGGCCCACACTGGAGCGGCAATGCCCACCTGCTGTGGGACGGCACAATCGGGCAGAGCATGACCACCAAATTCCGTATCGAGGAAAGCGGTCTTTACCAGGTTTCCGTACAGCTCACCCTCGCCCCCGACTACGGAATCTTTTCCCTGAGTCTCGACGGCAAGGTTCTCAAGCGTGGCATCGACCTCTACGGAAAGCAGGTCGCCCTCGCGCCCCGGGTGGAACTCGGCCCGCTGGCACTCACGAGGGGACTGCACCAGCTTGACCTGAAACTCACCGGCGCCAACCCCGCTGCAGGGAAGTTTCACAAGGGCTACCTCCTGGGACTTGATTACCTGAAAGTCATTAACCTGACCCCAAGCAAGCCTGCTGCGACGTCCGCCCCGGCACCGGAGGAAGCGGATCTCCCGGAAGAGGAGGTCACGCTTGCGACGGTGAAGCCCCTCCTGGCCAGCTACTGCTACGAATGCCACGGCAAGGAAGGCAGGGTTGAGGGAAAAATCAACCTCGTGAAGCTGACCAGCAAGGCCGACTTCCTTTCCGATATCGAACTTGTGCGCAAAGCCGCTGAGGCTCTCTCCTACCGGGAAATGCCTCCCGAAGATGAGGATCAGCCGAAGGCAGGGGAGCGGCGTCAGCTGGCTGCCTTCTTTAACGGATACCTTGAGGACCACCTCAGGTCATCCGCCCGCCTCCAGCCGATCGTCATGCGCCGCCTGAACCGTTACGAATACAACAATGCGGTCAAGGATCTGCTCCAATTGAAAGGCGACGTTTACCCGCTACCTGAGAAGGTCATTCGTGGAGCGGGCTATTTCAATCCAGCCTCCGGCCGCTTCCCTGACAGTGTTCAGGTTTCCAATCGTGCCCTTGGGAAAAACCAGATCGAACAACACATCCTGACGGGGGTAAGCCCATTCGCCATCGACCTGCAGGCGGAGCACGGATTTAATAACCAGGGAGACCAGCTTAGCGTCTCGCCTATCCTTTTGGAGAGCTTCCTCAAGCTGGGTCGCTCCATCGTGAATGCCCGCGAATTCGATGGCTACTCGGCAATTACCCCGACCTTTTTCGCAGCCCCTCCCGAGAATGACCACAAGCGCTGGCCTCTCCTGACCGAAAAGCGCCTCCGCCCCTTCCTTGAGCGCGCCTTCCGCAGCAAGATCACGGATGAACTTATCCTCCGTTACGTCAGGTTTGTCATCGGGGAAGTGGAACGGGGCCGCAGTTACCAGCAAGCCATGAAAAGCGTGGCGGCCGCGGTTCTGGCTTCCCCTCGCTTCCTCTATCTCACTGAGCACAAACGCAGCGCCGCGGCGGAGGAACCCCTCTCCGCCTACGAACTGGCCACGCGCCTCTCCTTTTTTCTCTGGAGCACACTTCCGGACGAGGAACTGCTGGCCTCTGCCCGTAGCGGGGTCTTGACCCAGCCCGAGGTCTATGCAGCCCAGGTCCGGCGCATGCTGGAAAGCCCCAAGAGCAAAGCGCTGGCCGAGAACTTCGCCCGGCAATGGCTGCGACTGGATCAGCTCATCACCGCCGTTCCTGACTTCGACCGGTTCGAGGCCTACTACTCCAGAATTGGCTGTGAACAATGGAAGTTCGGACTCCAGACCATGATCGAACCCCTCCTCCTCTTTGAAAGTATCATGGTAGAGGACCGATCCATCATGCTGCTGGTCGACTCCAACTATTCCTTTCGCTCTGATGAGATGCAGTCGTGGTATAAGGATAAAGTGCCCTTTCGCAACCGGGCCAATCGAAACCGCTTCAACACGGACAGGCAGACCTTCCGGAGACGCGACCTCGACACCAGGCGGGAGGGTGGAGTTATCACCTCGGCAGCAGCCCTGACGATGACTTCCGAGCCCCTCCGTACCAGCCCGATTCGCCGGGGAGCCTGGGTCGCCACGGTTATCTTCAACAAACCTCCTCCCCCTCCTCCCGACGTCGTGCCTGAAATCGAGCAGGACGATGCCGTCATCGAAGCAGCGGGGCAAACCCTCCGGGAGCGCCTCGTTGCCCACCAGGAGAACGAGAGCTGCGTCTCGTGCCACCAGAAAATCGATCCCCTGGGATTCGCCCTCGAGAACTTCGATGCGGTTGGACGCTGGCGTGATACCTATCGATCGGGCCTTGCGATCGACGCCAGCGGGACTCTTTACGGGAAAGCGAAATTTCAGGATATAATTGGTCTCAAGGATGCTCTCCTGGCAAATCCGGAATGGTTCATGCGGGCCTTTTGCGAACACCTTCTGGCCTACTCCCTCGGGCGCGAACTAGCCCTCAGCGACAAGCCGGCAGTGGATCGAATGGTCCGCCGTGTTCTGGCCAGACGGGGCCAGTTTTCCACCGTTGTCTCCGAAATCGTGACGAGCTATCCTTTCCTGCATAAGACGAACCAACTGGCCCCGACCGGCAACCCTGACCCACCCTCCAAGGACAAGAACCGATGATCCTGAAGCGCTCCACTCTTTCCCGGCGCACTCTCCTGCGCGGTGCCGGTGCGACCCTCGCCCTGCCCCTGCTTGAGATCATGCAGAACCGGAGCTCCGCCGCTGAGAAATCAAGCCCTCCTCGGCCGCCTGTCCGGACTGGTTTCTTTTACATTCCCAACGGGGTCGTCCAGAAGGCGTGGCACCCGATCGACGAGGGAAAAAACTACACTCTTTCCCCAACTCTCGAGCCACTGGCGCCCGTTCGGGAACACGTCTCCCTCTATACGAGGCTCGACCGCATCAAGGTCGCGGGGACTGATGGCCACGCCCAGGCCGGGGCCTGCTGGCTGAGCAGTGCCGCCCCGGACGAACTCTCCCCGGCAGGCTACCCCCTCAAGAAGACCATTGACCAGGTTATGGCCGAGGAGGCCGGCAGGCATACCGCCTTCCGTTCCCTTGAACTTAGTTGCAACCCCTACGAGGATAATCGTGAGTCCGTATATTTCGATAACATCTCCTGGTATGGGCACGGCCACGTGGCGCGCTCGCTCCGGGATCCCAAGGCTGTCTTCAATCGCCTTTTTGCAATCCGGGAACACCAGGAACATGGCAGCGTCCTGGACCTCGTGATGGATGATGCCAGGTCGCTGAACCGTGAGCTCGGGACCGTGGACCGGGATAAACTCGACGAATATATGGAATCCGTCCGCACGGTCGAGAGACAGATCGAGCGTGTCACCCAGCGTCAGGCCGAGATCGACAAGCTTAAGATCGCTCCCCCGTCGAAGCCGTGGCAGGCCATGACCCGGGAAGAATTCATACAGGTCATGGGCGACCTCATGATTCTGGCCTTCCGCACGGACCTGACCAGGGTTTGCACCATCATGAGCAGCCCTGAGCGCTGGGGTTCACCACTCACCGTACAGGGCCTTTTTGACAAACCGGTTGATCATCATGGCATGACACATGGCCAGGGCCATGAACATGTGCGCAGCAAGCTGGAGTCCCTCGACCAGTTCCATATCCAGCAGTTTGCCACGCTGGTCGCCAAAATGTCTGAAATCAAGGAAGGGGAGGGCACCCTGCTGGACAATTCAATGTTCCTCCTGGGATCCGGAATCAGTGACGGCTCCCTCCACGTCTACACCGACCTGCCGACCATCGTAGCGGGCCGCGGGGGAGGGGCCATGGCGACCAACTATCATCTCAAGTCGCCCAAGGGTACTCCCATCGCAAATCTCTGGCTCTCCATGGCCCGCATCATGGGGGTCAAGGTGGACGCGATCGGCGATAGCACCGGGGCGCTCAAGGTGTCATAGCCCCCCTCCTTGCTCCACGAGCCCGGATACGGGTCTGGCTCGGGGTCCCCCGCGTGATTATTTTTCCAGTGCCTTGATCAGCTTCTGGTAGTGCGCTCCCCCGGCTCTCTTGAAGTATTCGAGCACTTCACGATGCCCTGGCAGGTCCCGATAGCCAATCCCATGGGAGGTCACCCGCGTGCGCTTCCCGTCGATGGCCTCAAACTCGATCACGTTGAAGATGTCCTTCTGCTCCTGCTGGCTCACCGCCCGCATCCGCTCATTGGGCTCGGACTGCAGGGTAATGAGGCGTCTTGGGACGTAATTTATGATACGCAGGGTAATTGTATTCGGATCCCCAATTTTCCCCTGCGGGTCGAAATGCGTCTTAATCGTGCCTCCTACCCTGAAGTCGACTTCCACAACCGGTGCAATCCAGGCCCGCCAGCCGGCGGAAGTGGTGTAAAATTCCCAGACCTTTTCGAGGGGTGCGGCAACCTCGAATTGCTCCTGCAGGAACAGACCCTTGCCATCCTCTCTCACGGTTACCCTGACCTCCCCGGCATGAAGACACAGGCCCGATGCGGTGAGGAGCAGGCAGATAAGGTATCGCATGCAAGGAAGCTATCCCAGACTGGACCACATTCACAACCCACGATGTCGCACCATCGATAGAAATTCCTTCGTGCCATGCAGCGCAACCTGTGATCGGATTCCGCACGGACGAAATGAAGCTTACGATCAAGTTCGGCGACTACGGGATGGTGCTCGTGCTCCTCGCGCTGGTGACTCTCTTCAGCCTCCTCACGATCAAGCCAGTCAATCCCTCCGATGCTCGCAGCGCCCGCAAGCTGGCTGAGCGCATCGTGGCTGAAATCCCTCCTGACAAAGCAGTCGTAATCTACGGAAAGAATAAGACCGACTTTGAACAGTTCGCCCGCAACCTCGCTGACGAGCTTGAATCGCGGGATCGCAAAGACGTCCACCTCGCCATCGGAGTCCCTCGTGACCTGCGGGTCAAACTCAATGAACTGCGTGACGAGGGAGGCAAGCTGGGCGCTATCGCGACCGCCGGTCCGGCCGGGATGGAGGTCATCCGCGCCGTTCCGGGAAACTACCCAACCTTTCAGGAGTTCGAGACCCTGACCCCTGATTCACGAAGAAAGTCGACCTTCTTCACCCTTGATAACTTCAAGAATGTCACCCAACGCGTAGTCGTCATCGCAATTGTGGCCATTGGCATGACCATGGTCATCATTACCGCGGGAATTGACCTCTCGGTGGGTAGCCTGGTGGGCCTTTCCGCCATGTCGGGAGCCTGGTTCATCAAAGAGCGGGTTGTGGCTGCCGGGGGGGATCCTGCAACCGTAGGTAATTTTACGGTCTACTCAGGCTTCATGGTCGCCATCTTCTGTGCCGGTCTGATCGGCCTTTTCTCGGGCGCCCTGGTAGCCTACTGCAAGGTAGCCCCCTTTATCGTAACCCTCGGAGTCATGATGATCGCCCGGGGGATGGCCGAGCAAGCCAACCAAGGATTCACGGTCTCGGACACGCACCTCCCCGCCGGGTTCCGGGAACTGAACCACGGCACCTTCGTTGGGATTCCAAATACCCTCGCTCTCCTGATCCTGTTTTACGTCGCGGCTCATATTTTCATGTCCCGGACAAAGTATGGGCGTTACATCTACGCCGTTGGGGGGAACATGGAGGCCGCCCGCCTGAGTGGAGTTCCCGTCACCGGAGTCCTGCTTCTGGTTTACTCCGCATGCGGCCTGCTCGCCGGCCTGGGCGGATGCCTTGAAGCCTCCCGGGTTAATGCCGCCACCACGGTAATGGGCACCGGTCTCGAGCTGGAAGTCATCGCTGCCGTGGTGGTGGGTGGAACCAGCCTCTTCGGGGGCAGCGGCCGGGTCTTTGGAACCCTTACAGGGGCTTTTATCATTGGCGTCATGCGCAGCGGCATGAACCAGCTGAACTTCAAGGATCCCCTTCAGGACATGGTACTTGGAGCCATCATAATCATAGCCGTTCTTCTGGACCGGGCCCGGCAGGTAGGATTCTGGGACCGAATCCTCAGGCGCTCCCCGGCCTCAGTCCCCGGTGGAGACCGCGTAGATCGTAATGAAGGATAGGCCCTCTCAGGCTGGGTTGGTAATCATTCTCAATTACGAACTATCATGATCTCCCATGAATCACCTCGCGATTTGGGATTCACAGAGCCCTCCCTCGTATTCAAGGTAGACCAAGCAGCAACTTACTGATCATGAAACCAACAAGCCTCATTTTCTCCCTCGCTCTCTCCCTCCTCTTCCTCGGGCTGGTCTCCTGTGGCGATAGCAGTGACAACGCCAGTGGTGGGTCCGGGCAGCCGAAGTCCAGTGATCCTGCTGCGAGTTCCTCTTCGGACCAACCGCAGGGAAATGCTCCGGATGGCGGCAGCAGGGGGACGATTGGGATGACGTGCATGAATCTCAACAATCCGTTCTTCCAGCTCATCGCCCAGGAAATGGAAAAGGCCGCTGAAGCAGCGGGCTATACTCTCAAGGCCATGGACGGCAAGGGAGACGCCGCCCTGCAGAACACCCAGATTGACGAATTCATTACCCAGAAGTGCGACGCCATCTTCCTTAATCCAGCAGATTCCAAGGCCACCGGCTCCGGAGTACGGGCCGCGCACGCCGCGGGCGTTCCAGTCTTCACCTTCGACATCCAGATGGAGGATCCCGGGGTCCAGGAGCTCGTCACCTACCACGTGGGCAGCGACAACTACCAGGGGGGAAAGCTCGCCGGGGAATCCATGATGAAGGCCACCGGAGACAGCGGGAAGGTCGGAATTATAAACCTGCCAGAGGCCAACTCCTGCAAGAAACGAGTGGAAGGTTTCAAGGACTACCTCAGGGAGAACAACAGCAAACTTGAGATCGTCATCGAGTTGAACGGAAAAGGAGACCGCGTAAAGGGTGCAGAGGTGACTGCCGACATGCTTACCGCGCATGACGACCTCGTCGGTATTTTCGGTATTAATGATCCCTGCGCACTCGGAGCCTGGGCCTCCGTCAAGGAGGCCGGCAAACTGGACCAGATCACCATCGTGGGCTTTGACGGGTCACCGGACGGCAAGATTGGAGTCTTCGAGAAGAAAATTTACGATACGCCCATGCAATTTCCCGGCCAGATGGCCAGCAAGACAGTAGAGGCCTTTCTCAAGTATGCTGCCGGGGAAGATTTCGAGAAGATCGAGTTTATTCCCTGCGAACACTACTTTTTCGCCGATGCTGAGAAGGATCCCAACCGGGATAAGTTTTAGGGTGGGGCCGCTCCTCGCTCCCCTGCTCGCCGGCAGGAATATCCTGTCATCCTTTTCCGGAGTGTCCTCCCCTGCCTTCCGGCTCCTTGCCTGGTTCCTGGGGATCTTCCTCGGACCCGGAGTCCTCCCTGCTGCTGAACTTGCTTCGGGAACCAGGTGGGCGACCCCATATTTCATCGTGGAAGGTTCAGCTCCGGGACCCACCATCTTGCTCACCGGAGGCCTTCACGGAGATGAGCCAGCCGGGGCCCGGGCCGCGGAACAAATCCGCCATTGGTCCATTCTCCGGGGTCGCCTCGTGGTGCTGCCGCGCGCTAACCAACCGGGGCTGAAAGCCGGAATCCGCCATCTGCCGGAACTTCCCCGGGAACAGGCTGACCTGAACCGCAACTTTCCCCGGACCGGTGAGAAGAACGAGGCCTCTTCCCTGATAGGCGGGGAAATCTGGAGGCTCGCACAGGAATTCAAGCCGGACTGGGTGATTGATCTTCACGAGGGCTATCACTTTCACCAGATCCATTCCAAGTCCGTAGGCTCCACCATTCTCGCATCCCGCCCGGGGGATCAGCGTAGTCGTCCCGTGGTGACCCGGATGCTAACCGCCGTCAACGCAACCATCGAAGACCCCCGAAAGCAGTTCGTACCCCTGCGCGGAACCGCCAATGGCAGCCTCGCCCGTGCCGCCGCTGAACGCCTCGGGGCCAACTCCCTGATCCTGGAGACGACTACCCGGGAGCAACCACTATCCCTGCGCACCCGCCAGCACCGGTTGATGGTGCGAACCCTCTTCCAGGATATCGGAATGCTCGGGGAGGGTGCTTCCACCATGACCCGCCCCCGGGAAGAGCTGGGCCTCCGGGTCGCCCTCTACGACGCCGGCGGAGTCGGGGGCCGCGGACCCCGCGATGTGCTGGAAGTCATGAAGAAAATCCCGCGAAGCCTGACCTGGCGCGTCGGACCATCTGACATCCGCGAAGGGGCCCTTGCACATTTCGACGTGGTGATCTTCCCCGGTGGTAGTGGAAGTAAACAGGCCGCCGCACTGGGGATCGAGGGACGCAACCAGGTCCGGACATTTGTCGAACAGGGCGGCGGCTTCGTCGGTATCTGCGCAGGAGCGTATCTTGCGGCTGCCAATTACGAATGGTCCCTCAAGATCTGCGATTACAAGACCTTCTGCGAAGCGCGCGACATCCCGGGAATAGGCCGCAGGAGCATGTGGTATCGGGGGCCTTCCTCAACAGTCAGGATGGAGCTGACCAGCGCGGGCCGCCAGATCCTTGGGGACCGGGCCGGGACCTTCCCGGTCCGTTACCATAACGGTCCCATCGTCTCTCCAGCCGGATTCGATGGAATCCCGGACTACCAGGTCCTCGCCTCGTTCCGCAGCGAGGTCACACACTACGAGCCGCAGACCGGGACCATGGTCAACACCCCGGCCATCATCACCGGATCCTTCGGGCAGGGCAGGGTTCTCTCTATCAGCCCTCACCCGGAATCGTCCCGTGATCTCCATTCCATGGTAGCTCGCGGCATCCAATGGGTCTGCGGGAAATAACCGCATCACCACCAGCACTATTTCATGACGCGGAGCAGCTTCAACTCTTCCAGCCTGAACCGGGCCTCTCCCAGCCCGGCAACCCTGAGAACAAGATGTCCCTCCTGTAAGCTCACACCCTGGGCCAGCAGGATCGATCCGGAATGGGTTTCCACCCGATAGCGGGCTGGCAAGGGTGCACCCCGACGCAGGACCAGGCAATCGGCCTCATCAAGGATGGAATGCTCCCGGGAACCCAGGAGAACGGATCCGATCCGGATCTTCCCATCCTCCATGGATGCAAAAGACCCTTCCGAGAAATCCCCCGAACGCAGGAGGAGCCCCGGTCGATCGCCCTCCACCAACGGCTCGGCCTCGACGGGAAGAGGATGGAAAAACTCCACCCGGGCTACCTGCGGAGCTGTGATCGTACGGCCCTCCCACCGTCCCCCCAGATGAAACGCGGTGCGGTTGGCCCGGAGAACTTCCGCCGCCAGCCGCGAACCGCCCCGAAGAACCACATGCGGCAACATCGGTTCGACCTCCGCACTCCCTTCCCCGTTGATGCTCACCCTGTCGATCACTGCCTCACTCAGCCGGTTGGAATTTACCCCCCCTACCGCGAGGCCCACATAAACCTGCTCATCCCTCATCCTGCCTGCTGAAACCTTGAGCATTCTCCATCGACGCCCGTCCGGGGAATGGTAGGCAGTTACGTCATACCCCTCGCGCACAAGTTTGACCCAGTAGGGCAGTTTCAGGACGGAGATTTCCTTTCCCGTCGAGCTCCCTCCCTGGTAACCCCAGCGACGAAAATTCACCCCTTTTTCCCCATGCGAGTGCACTCCCAGCACCGCTTTGCGGTTCTCCGGCGTGGTCCCGTCACAGATGATAATCCCGGCATAGGCATCCTTGTCCTTGTTGCCGATCCTCACCACTCGCGCCTGGATTTCACAGTCTCCCTTCACCGGCAGATAAACCAGATGGAAGGCATCGAAACGCTCATCTGCAGCCTTTGAAGAAACCGATACGGCAAACGCCCCGTCACGCCAGCGAACCTTACCCGGCACGAGGGTCCTGCCCAGATCGCGGTTCCTCCAGGGAGCCGGCAGGGCTCCCGTCACCGGAGCCGCTTCTTCCCGGTTCCCCCTGATCTTCTGCTGCACGGTGAGGCTCAGAATATCCTCAGGAACCGTAAGAAGCGGGGGCGCGCCCGGCGCCGCAATCCTGAACGAACTGTCTACGATCGAGACAATGCCTTTTTGCCTGACACCCTCCCTCGTTTCAACCGCTCCCACCAGCCCCGCGTCCCCAAGTCCGCGGTTCCTCGTCTCAGCCGGTTCGGCCTGCGCGAATCCCTTTCCAGCCACCAGCACGAAGCCAGCGAGGGTTGCCCTCCAGAACCTCATTACTACCGTTGGTATAACGGGACGAACTGGTAGGGCATCGCCAGAATCATCACGTTGATCGCAGTTTCATAGGTGGGCCCAACCGGGCTGTTTCCAAACCACAGGGACGTTTCCCCGTCGCTGTGAACGCGCGCGAGAAGAACTTTCCTGATCTTGGAATACCAGCTGCGCCAAGTTTCGCCGCCAATCATGTAGTGGGCTGGAGCTGCATAGAAGTTCCCGTATGTGAACCACCTCTGCTGCTCCCCAAAATTATCGAAGAGGTATTTCGAACCCTTCTTTACGAGCGGGTCTTCATAGCGTCCGCACACCTGCAGGGAATAGATCGCAGCCGCTGTCCGCGCGAAGCCCGGCGAGCTTCCGGGCTGGTAGGAAAATCCACCCTTCTCTTCGTTGAAGCAGCTCCGCACATAGTCAACCGCATCATCGATGGTAGTCTGCGGAACCTTTAGCCCCCCGTTCTTGGCCGCCCGGAGGGCCACCACCTGCAACACGGTCACCGAAATATCCGCATCGGTTGCCACCGGCTTATAGCGCCACCCTCCATTGTCGTGCTGACTCGAGACGATGATCTTGATCAAACGCTCCAATTTCACCCGGATCGAGGGATTGCTGGTTTGCCCGTAGAGCTCTGCCAGCGCGATGGTGGCGATCCCATGGAAGTACATGTACTGTCCGTTGTCCTTGTCCCCGATCAGTCCTTCGGTTGAAACCGAATTCAGAAGATACCGTATGCCGAGAGTGACTTCCCGGCCAAATTCTCCCTCTCCCGGAAGATGACCAGCTGCCTGGAAGGCCATCAGCGCGTAGGCTGTCATGGCAATAGGATAGTGGCGCTCCTTCTCGTTTCGCCCCTGCCAGGAGCCGTTCGGCGATTGATACTTCGCCAGATACTTGAGCCCCCGGTTGATGATACGTTCGGTTTCCTCGTCGACTCTGACGCCACTTTCTTCCCGGGACTGCACCGGGGTGAAGCAACAAAGAGATCCGAGCAGACCCCCGGCCAGTCCACCCCGCCAGAGGATCACAACTCGGTGGAAGTCACTCGCGCTAGAGGTATAAGCCGTCATCCGCTGCTATTTTTCCCGCGGGGTGTCCGCAAGGTTCTTCAGGTATTGTTCAATCATCCTGCCGTACTCTGGCGAGTAGCTCTCACCCTGTGACTGTCTCAGGGTGCCCCGATCCCGCTTCGGTAAGCCAATGTGCTTACTGACTCCAGAACGCTTCCGGCGCGGGCCCTCCGCTCCTCCCGACCCCGTCCAGTTTCCTTCATTGCCCTCTCCCTTGCCTTCTCCCTGTCCTTGTCCCTGTCCCTCGCCCTGCCCTTGGCCCTGTCCTTGTCCCTCGCCCTGTCCCTGTCCCTGTCCCTGTCCCTGTCCCTGTCCCTGTCCTTCGCCCTGTCCTTGTCCCTCGCCCTGCCCTTTGCCCTCGCCCTGCCCTTCACCCTCGCCCTGTCCTTCGCCCGGACTCAGGCCCGCTTGAGCCAGCGAAAGGGCGGCCGCAGCCTGAGCGAGGGCAGCCTGCGCACTCTGCGCCTCCACCTGTGAATTGGATGCGTTCCCCGCGTTAGCCTGGGCCGCGGCATTGGCGAGAGCTTCTTGAGCCTCCTGCACAGCGGACAGGGCGCCGAGGGGTAACGCCCCCTGCGAACCGGAGGCTAGCGGGCTTACCTCGCTATTCGCAGCTTGTAGCGGACTGGAGGCCGTCTGAGCCCCGGCCGCGAGGGCTTCGGCCATGGCCTGAATCTCACCCTGCTCCTGGGCCTGAGGCGCCATATTCTTTTCACCTTCAAGAGTGTTCCGAGCCCGCTGCATTTCAGCAACCGCCCCTGCCACATCGCCTTGTCCAAGCTGCCGGGCAGCCTGGGCTGCAGCAGGCTGCGCCTCTGCCGCAGCCTCCGCTGCAGGCGGTGAATCAGATTCCCTGGCAGCTTCCTCTAAGGCCCCGGACAGGGCCTCCTGCCGGGCCTGCACCTCCTGGAAGGCTCCCGCGTTCGGATCCAACTGCGCCAGCGCATCAGAAACTTGCTCCTGCGCTTCTTCAATTGCGGCGAGGGCCTCGTCGAGCGCAGCCTGATCCTGGCTCGGCGTCTCCCCGAGCTGCCTCTGTAAGTCCGCAATCTGCTCGTCGATCTTCTCCCGTGCCTCCTGCAAAGAATCGAGGGCATTTCCCTGCTTTGGCTGAGCGGCCAGCGGATCGGTCTGTTCCAGATTTTTCTGCGCCTTCTCCATGGCCTCGCCCGCCTCTGCGAGATCCTGTGCGGCCTCCGGCGCGGGACTTTGTGCTTCGTTCTGCAGCTGGCCTGTTTGCTCGCCCAGATCATTTTGCTGATCCGCCAGCCGGTCAGAGTCCTCCTTGTCCGGCCGAGCCACTTCGTCAATGGTCTCCCTCTGCAATTCCTGCTGCCCTTTGACCACCTCGTCCAGTTTTTCACGAATTCCCAACAAGGCCTCGAGGTCTTCCCTCGCCTCCTCAAGTTCCGTAATCTGCTCCTGCAGTTTTTCCTCCGCCTGGTCCAGTGCATCAATGGCCGCCTGCTGGGCAAGGGCATCGTTTTCTCCTTCGATCAGCACCCGGTGGGAGGCCTCCATCTGGGTGGCCGCCTCCGAGATTGACCGGGAGGCTTCCGCCGCCTCCGACTGCGCCCGGCGCGCCACCTTCTCCGTCTCCTCCTGCAGATCCTGCTGGGCCTTCGCCTGTCCCTGGGACAGCTCTGCTGAATCACCCTCCTGTTCTGCCAGGGCACTCTGATCCTTGATCTTTTTTTCCTCCTCCTTGAGAGACTGAACCTCCTCGAGCAGCTCCTTGAGAAAATCCAACTTATCCGAGGCGCGATTCTCAACGAACTGGGCCTTCTCGATCTCCTCCAGCAGGGACTCCCGGGCCTCTTCCAGAATGGCAAGAGCCTCTTTCTCGTGGGGCAGGGCCGAATCCCTGAGCCTCTCGGGAGTAGCGGTCTGGCCCAGCGCCACCCGGGCTTCCTGCATGGGTGGCACGGCGTCGGCGAGGAGAGTGGACACCACGGGGGCAACGCCGGAGAGCTCCTGCCCGAGAAAGTCAGTCCGATCCACAATTTCAGCCTGTTCACGCTGGGCACGCTCTGCCCGCCGGAGATCACTCATTTCCGGCGTGTCCACCCCAAGGCGTTGGCGCGCCTTTTCAATTTCCCTTTCGAGCCGAAGCCTGGTCTTCTCCATCGAAGTTGCGATGCGAACCTGTTCCTCCGGACGCGCATTTTCGAGCCCTCGCTCCATGTCGGCGATCTGCTTCGCGAGGTTCACCACCCGCGCGTCCTTCAAGACCAGTTCCTCGGCCCTGATCCTCTCCTTGTTATCAAGATCATCCGTCTGCCTGATCACTTCCTTCTCTCCCGCAATCAATTGGTCGAGCTTTCCCAACCCATCAAGAAGCTTATCGAGTGGATCCTGGCTGGGTTGCAGGATCATGACGAGCCGCCAAAGTGTGTCGCGAGCGCTTTTCTCATGACCGGCCGCGCTCATCAGGCGATCCCCCTTGAGGTCCAGAAGAGCGGACTGGAGG
>MDTG01122719.1_pt1 | contig 42440 bp, 50 predicted proteins | sample 811421 | NCBI WGS metagenome assembly MDTG01 (sample SAMN05326645, study PRJNA326480) | marine metagenome | isolation source: seawater | place: Pacific Ocean: South East | collected 2011 | reverse complement strand
GCCTTTAAAATATGTTAATAAAGCTTTATCAATTATTTCGTTGTTCTTCTTATTTTTATAAAGCTTAATTAGACACACCCTTCTGTCTTTTGGTTTTTTTAATTTTGTAAATTTGTTAATGATTTTTATACAGTTTTCTCCTGAAATTCGAAATACTGCAACTCCTGACTTGCCATAAACACTCGATAGTGCGTATATTGTATTTTTTTTATTCATTAATATATTTTTTTTAATATCTATGTCTAACAACCTTGTAAATGAAATAAGCCCTTATTTGCTTCAACACAAAAACAATCCTGTTGATTGGTATCCTTGGAATCAAAATTCCTTAGCCATTGCTAAAACAAAAGACCTTCCAGTGCTGCTCTCGGTTGGTTATTCTTCATGCCATTGGTGTCACGTTATGGCCCACGAAAGCTTTGAAGATAACGAAACAGCTATGTTCATGAATAAAAATTTCTTTAATATCAAAGTTGACAGAGAAGAAAGACCTGACATCGATTTGCTTTATCAATCTTCTTTATCTTTGATGGGACAACAGGGTGGGTGGCCATTAACAATGTTTTTGGATTCGGGTTTAACACCTTTTTGGGGTGGTACTTATTTTCCAAACAAGCCTAGACATGGTATGCCTAGTTTTTTACATGTCTTAAATCATATTTCAAATATCTATAATACTAAAAAAGATATGGTTATTAATAACGCTAATGCGGTAAAACTTTCTTTAGAAAAGGTTTTTTACGATTTCAAAAAAAGTTCATACAATGTGGGTGATGTAGAAAGCTCTAAAACCAAAGTTATAACAATGTTTGATAATCAGAGTGGTGGGTTAAGGGGTTCTCCTAAATTTCCTATGATTCCTTTATTAAGGTCTTTATCTCTTATGAGTGTCGGCAAATCTGAAACTAATTCAAAAATACAAAAATGGTTGGATAGGTCTTTATCGTCAATTTGTTTGGGTGGAATATATGATCACGTGGGTGGTGGTTTTTCTAGATATTCAACTGATGAAATGTGGTTCGCGCCACATTTTGAAAAAATGCTCTATGATAATGCTCAGTTTCTAGAAATACTTTCTATTTTTTATTCAGTGTATAGAAATCAGCTATATAAAAACAGAGTAGAAAAAACTTTTTTATGGTTAAAAAGTGAAATGTTGCAAAAAGACAGTTCCGGACACAGGTATTATTCAGCGGTTGATGCGGATACCAATGGTTTTGAGGGGGATTATTATGTTTGGGAATATGAAGAAATTAAGAGTGTATTGAAAGATAACTTCGATGAATTTTCTAAAGAGTATGGGGTTTTGAAAGAAGGTAATTGGGAGGGAGGCAAAAACATTCTTCATAGAATAAAAAAATATTTGCCAAAAAATTTAGATTATGAACTTGGTGAAAAAAACAAAGGTTGTATTGACAGGCTATTTAAAAAAAGGTTGGAAAGAAACAAACCATTTATTGATAAAAAAATACTGACAGATTGGAACTCGATGCTTGTTTGTGGCCTTGTAAGATCGTGGCAATCTTTTCAAAAAAAGGAGTATTTGGAAGAAGCTTTGTCTGTTTACTCATATATTTCAAACAATCTTTTGATTGATAGTGAGCTTTATCATAGTTCTAAAAATGGACAGCTTGGAACCGGGGGTAATTTGGATGATTATGCAAATTTTATTAAAGCGGGCTTCTTGCTAAATGAGGCGACTTCCTTATTAGATTCAAAAAGTGATAATTTTAATTTTTTAGAAATAAACAAAAAGTTATTAGATTTTGTTATTTTTAATTTTTATGATGAAAAAATTTCTGATTTCTACTTTTCTAAAAAAAATGAGGTTGGTCTTTTTGTTAAAACAAAAAACATCCTTGATACCTCTACACAATCAGGCTCAAGTATAATGTTGGAAAATTTATTAAAAGCCTATGTTTTTATAGGTGATCTCAAATATAAAAAAATTATTAATACTGTTTTGGAAAACAATTGGGACAGAGTAAGCGCTAGTCCGATTTCCCATCTTGGTTATGTTGCGGCAGCATATATAGACACTGTTTGTTTTCAAATTGTTGTTTTAGCGAAAAATGACACGTTTAAAGAAAAGTTAAAAAAACACCTTTTACAGTACAGTTCGTTTTTTATAATAAACTATGTTAAGAGTGTTGATAAAATTCCTAAAAATAGTCCGGCATATAATAAAAAATTTGTTAATAATAAAACAACAGTATATGTATGTACTGGAACTGTTTGCTCAGAGCCTATAAGTAGTTTTGAAAAAATGGAAAAATGGATAGAAAAAAATACAAATCTAAGTTTCAAAGATAGTGTGGTGATCTAATGACAGTAGAGGTGTTGGTAAAAAAAACAGGTGGGCCAGAAGTTATGGAGATCTCACAAAGTAAGTTAAGTGAAAACCCTGAAGACAATAGTGTTAGAATAAAACACAGGGCCATAGGGGTTAATTACATTGATACATACCATAGAGACGGGACATACCCCATAAAACTACCGTCTGTTTTGGGAATGGAGGCTGTGGGAGAAATTATAAAAAAAGGTGTTGGGGTTAGTGGTTTTTCGATTGGTGATAGGGTTGGTTATGCATCTTTACCGCTTGGTTCATATTGTGATGTAAGGGATTATCCGTCAGATAAAATCGTTAAAATTCCTGATTATATTAGCGATGTTCAGGCAGCGTCTATTTTATTAAAGGGGATGACGGTGGAATATTTGTTTAATCGGACTTACAAATTAAAGGCCGGTGAACGGTTTTTGTTTCATGCCGCTGCTGGTGGTGTTGGGTTGTTAGCTTGTCAGTGGTCAAAAGCTGTTGGTGCAAAAATGATTGGCACAGTTAGTACAAAAGAAAAAGCTGTTTTAGCAAAAAATCTGGGGTGTGATTGTGTGATAAATTATAAAGAAGAAAATGTTGTGGAAAGAGTAATGGACATAACCAATAATAAGGGTGTTTCGGTGGTATATGATGGGGTGGGAAAAGACACTTTTGAAAACTCTATAAGCTCTTTACAAGACAGGGGTTTGTTAGTTTCTTTTGGACAGTCTTCTGGTATGGTAAGTGATGTTAACTTACATAAAGTTTTTGCTCCAAAAAACCTTTTTTACACCCGGCCAAGTTTAATTGTCTATAATAAAACAAGGGGAGACCTTGAAAAGAGTGTTGAAGGTTTGTTTAATTTGGTAAAAGAAAAAAAAATAAAAATCGAAAATATAAAAGAGTATAAACTTGAAGATGTTAGAACCGCGCACCAAGAACTACAAAGTAGAAAGACTGTTGGTTCTTTGGTTTTGATTCCTTAGTTATTTTCCCATACTTTGAAAAAACTCTTCATTTGTTTTTGTTCCTGTCATTTTATCTAACAAAAACTCCATAGCTTCCGTGGTTCCCATAGGGGCAAGAATTTTTCTTAGAATAAAAATTTTTCCCATCTCATCTTTTTGAAGCAATAGTTCTTCTTTTCTTGTTCCAGATTTGGATATATCAATAGCTGGATAGGTTCTTTTGTCGCTTAGTTTTCTGTCGAGGTTTAGTTCACTGTTTCCTGTTCCTTTAAATTCTTCAAAAATAACCTCATCCATTCTACTTCCTGTATCAATCAAAGCAGTAGAAATAATTGTTAAAGAGCCGCCACCCTCAACGTTTCTCGCAGCCCCGAAAAATCTTTTTGGTCTTTGAAGGGCGTTTGCATCCACACCACCTGTTAAAACCTTACCGCTGGACGGTATAACGGTGTTATATGCTCTTCCAAGCCTGGTTATTGAATCTAAAAGAATAACTACATCGTGTTTATATTCTACTAATCTTTTTGCTTTTTCAATAACCATTTCAGCAACCTGAACATGTCTAGACGCAGGTTCATCAAAAGTTGAGCTTATAACCTCTCCTCTGACCGTTCTTTGCATATCGGTTACTTCTTCTGGTCTTTCATCAATTAATAAAACAAGAAGTTTGGTATCTGGGTGGTTGTTTACTATTGCATTAGCAACTTTTTGCATAATTATAGTTTTTCCTGTTCTTGGTTGGGCTACAATCAAAGATCTTTGCCCTTTTCCCAGTGGAGCAACTATATCAATTATTCGTTCTGTTAAATCTTTGGTTGGTTTTTCTTGTTCTAATTTGAATCGTGACTCAGGATATAGTGGAACAAGGTCTTCAAAACTAATTCTATTTTTTACACTTTCAGGATCATTAAAATTAATTTTATTTAACTTAATAAGTGCGAAATATCTTTCGTTGTCTTTTGGGGCTCTTATCTCACCGCTAACTGTATCCCCCGTTCTTAAACTAAATTTTTTAATTTGACTTGGGCTAACGTATATGTCGTCTGGTCCGGGTAAATAATTTGATTCAGGTGATCTTAAAAAACCAAAACCGTCTTGCATTTTTTCTAGAACACCCTCGCCAGTTATTGTTGTCCCGTCTTTAGCTAAACTTTTTAATATAGCAAACATCAAATCTTTTTTTCTTAAAGATGATGCGTCTTCAATAGAAAGTTTCTCAGCTTGTTTTAATAAATCTTCTGGTTTTTTTAATTTTAATTCTTGTAAATTCATTTTTTTGATTTTTTTGTGGAATTTTATAAAGGAGTATTATCTATAATTATTTTTTATAAAAAAGTCAAAATTAAAAATAAATACAAATAATATATATTTATAATATAGTAGTTGTAGTTGTGCCTTGTATATCTATAATTATTAAAAAACACCTTGTTTTTAACAAAAAACTAAAAACACCAATAACAATAAAAACACCCTGTTTAAAACGTTAATTATTATAAAAAACCAACAGTATTAAAGGTTTTTTATTTATTAAAATTGTTGATTATTAGATAATATTTAAAAAAACAAACCATATTAACAGCATGTTTACAAAAAAACCAACAACAAACTAATCGTGTATTAAACTATTAAAAAGGATAATAGAAAAAAATTATTTACAAAAAAAACCTAATAACGTGTATAAAAAAAGACTTATTAACATGTTAAAAAGAATAATATTAGCATCACAAAGCACATCAAGAAAAAAAATTTTTAAGAGTACTGGATTAAACTTTGTGTCCAAAAAACCAAACATAAGTGAAGAAAAAGAAAAAATAAAAATAAAAAGAAAAACAAAAAATGCAAGACTAATATCAAAAAAACTTGCTCAACTAAAAGCACTAAGTATATCAAAAGCACATAAAAAAAACCTGGTTGTTGGCAGTGACACCATGATAGTATGTAATAAAAAAATTATAGATAAAGCAAAAAACATTAAAGAAGCCAAAACAAAACTAACTTTTCTATCAGGAAAAAAACACCAAATTTATACAAGTGTGTGTGTCTGTTTTAATACAAAAATTATTTGGCAACACACTGAAAGAACAACCGTCCACATACGCAACCTTAACGAGAGCGATATTTGTGATTATTTAAAAAAATGTAAAAAGGATATTTTAAAAAGCGTAGGGTGTTATCAGGTTGAGGGAATGGGTCCAAATATTTTTTCTAAAATCGAGGGAGATTTTTATAATGTTATGGGGTTTCCAATAATTCAATTTTTAAAATTTATAAGAAAGGAAACCCATTGAAAAAAAATTTTTATGTAGTCGGTAACCCTGTTGAAAGATCCCTTTCCCCTGTAATTTTTAAATACTGGTTTAAAAAATATAAACTAAAACACACGTATAGAAAAATCAAAATAAGAAAAAAAACATTTGAAAATGATTTTATCAAACTGTCTATGAGCCCAAATTTTGCTGGCGCAAACATAACAATCCCATTTAAAGAAAGGGCTTTAAAAACAATTAAACACAAGTCAAAACACGCTAAAGAAATAAAGGCTGTAAACTGTATTTATAAAAAAAGAAACAAACTTTACGGAACAAACACTGATTGGTATGGTTTTAAAAAAGCACTTCGTTACCAAAACAAAAACCTCAAATATAAAAACTGCAATATCGGGATTTTGGGATATGGTGGTGCCGCAAAAGCACTTGTTTATTGCTTTAAAAAAACGAAATATAAAAAAATAACTATTTTTGTTAGGAAAAACCCCAACAACTATAAAACCGAAAAAGACAAAAAAATTTATTTTGAAAAAATTAAAGGTTTTAATAAAAAATCAAAAGATATAAATCTTTTAATTAACACAACCGCAACAAGCTCCCCAAAAAAGCTTAACATAAGCTTTAGCAAACTTAATAAAAAATGTGTGGTATTTGATATAAATTACAAAAAAAACAACACATCTTTTATAAAAGAAGCTCTTAAGCTAAACTTTAGAGTAAACTATGGTATATATATGTTAATTTTTCAAGCTGTTCCAACGTTTAGGCATTGGTTTGGTTTTGTACCAAAGGTAGATAAGGGGTTGATTGATAGGTGCACAAAAATAAAATGATAGTTGTGGGCTTAACTGGTGGCATAGGTTCGGGTAAGACAACAATTGCAAAAATTTTAAAGACAAAAAAAATTCCAGTTTTTGATTCAGACCAAGAGGTTTTTAAACTTTATAAAGAAAAAAATCGAGAGTTAATAAGGGTTTTAAAAAAAATCATAGATTTAAAAAAAATAATTAAAAAAAATAAAATTGACAAAAAGCTTTTGGGTGATTTTGTTTTTAACAAACCTAAAAAGCTTAAAATTTTAGAAAAAATAATTTTTAAAAAACTCGACATAAAAAGAAAACTTTTTTTAAAAAAAAACAAAAAAAACAAAAAAAATATAGTTGTTTTGGATACACCTCTTTTGTTCGAAAACAAAATTAACCTAATGTGCGATTATGTTATTACAACCAAAGCGCCACTTCAAAAAAGGCTTAAAAGGGTTTTAAAAAGAAAAGGAATGACCAAAAGCAAGGCCTTAAAAATAATGAAAATTCAAATGTCTGAACAAAAAAAAATAAAACGAGCTGATTTTGTGGTGCAAACCTCTAAAGGAAAATGTTATACAAAAAAAGAGGTTGGTAAAATTATAAATCTAATTAAAAAGACAAAATAAATGGACAGAAAATCTAATGTAACAGGAAGGTTTCCAACACCAATTTGGACATCAAAAATAGAAAACTTTGAATCAATCAACAAAAAACTTTTACAATATATTTATGATTTAAAACAGGGCGATCCAGAAGGAACACACAAATCTAACAACCTAGGTTGGCATAGTAAAGATATGAATATGGGCGACGAAACAATCAAAGAGTTTTTTCAAGGAATATCATTACAAATAAAAGAGGTTTCAGAAGACATGTGTTGGGATTTGAAAAATTTTCAACTAAAAATAACAAACTGTTGGTCAATTATAAACAAGAAACTAGCTTCAAACGCAGGACACATCCATGCCAATAGTTTAATAAGCTCTGCCTATTATATAAAAGCAAAAAAAAACTCAGGCAATTTAATTTTTGATGACCCAAGACCAGCTGCAAGTATTAAAAAAGGACCATATAAATCTCTAGGCGTATGGAACGAAGGAAATGTTTCTATTACCCCACACGAAGGGCTTTTGGTAATGTTTCCCAGTTATTTAGTTCACCATGTTCAACCAAACATGTCTGATGATGAGAGAATTATATTAAGTTTTAATTTGGATATTAAATCACAATGAGAGAAATTGTCCTAGACACAGAAACAACTGGACTTAGTGTAGAAAATGGAGATAGGGTTATAGAGATTGGTTGTATAGAGCTTTTAAACCACATACCCACTGGAAACACGCTGCAAATTTATTTTAATCCAGAAACTAAAAAAGTAAGCGACGAAGCAATTAAGATTCACAAACTAGATAACGATTTTTTAAAAAAACAACCTTTTTTTAGAGACAGGGTTGACGATGTTACGAAGTTTTTATCTAATGACACTCTGATAATGCACAACGCACAATTCGATACAAAAATGATTAACAACGAACTAAACATTTGTAGCCGACCACCAATGGAAAACCATATAATCGACACACTATCTTTGGCTAGAAGAAAATTTGGATCAGGAGCTGCAAGTTTGGACGCTCTCTGTAAAAAATTTGACATTACCAAGGGTAAAAGAGAGGTTCATGGAGCGCTTTTGGACTCATATTTATTAGCTGAAGTTTATGTCGAGTTACTCGGAGGAAGGCAACAGGGCTTTGAGTTTTCAAGTACAAAAAAAAACACCGGCAACAAAAAAGCTTTAAAAGACAAAACTAATTTAATCATTCCCACAAAAGAGGAAACAGAAGCCCATAAAAATTTTATTAAATCTATTAAAAACAGCCTTTGGGCCAAACATGAATATTAAATTATGAAATATACATTGTATTTTTCACAAGAATAATTAAATATTAATATAATGTTTTACGGTGATTTACATTTAATAGATATTTTGATTTTTGCTGGAATAGCCGCCTTTCTTTTTTATAGATTAAGCGGGGTTTTGGGTAAAAAAACAGGTTTTGAAAAAAGACCCGCCGAATCTCCTATAGATATCATCGAACCAATTCAAAAAAACGAAACTAAAAACAAAGTTGTAGATTTGGACCCAAAGTATGAAAAGCTTAAAACCGCATATGAACATGTTAATAATTTCGACCACATTGAGTTTTTAGAAGGCGCAAAAAGAGCTTTTGAAATGATTGTTACAAACTTTAATGAAGGAGACAAAGAAAAGCTAAAACCACTTTTAACCTCAGAAATCTTTTCTATTTTTACTGGAATTATTGATGCGAAAAAAAACAATAACAACCTTCAGATTTTATCGATTGAAATTTTATCCATAGATAGTGTTGAGATTTTAAACAAAAAGATATTAATATCTCTAACATATTCGAGCTCACAGATAGACAACAAAACAGATAAACAAATAACGAAAAAAAATACTTGGACTTTTGAAAAACTAAAAAACAGTAACGCCCCTAATTGGGTATTGGCCTCAACTTAATCTTGGTGAACATAAACAGATTAAAAAAATCAATTAAAAAAAATGAAGGCTTTTCGAACAAAATCTATCTTGATCAACTAGGAAACCCAACAATTGGGTTTGGCCACCTAATAACCAAAAAAGATAATTTTATAAAAAATAAAATTTATGAAAAAAGATTGCTTAACGATCTTTTTGAAAAAGATTTACTAAAAGCAATTAAAGAATATAAAAAAATTTTTAGAGATATTTCTTTAAATCAAGAAATAGAAGAAGTTTTGATAGAAATGATTTTTCAATTAGGTTATAAAAATTTTAGCTCATTTAAGAAAATGATTAAGGCAATAAAGATTGAAGATTATGAACTAACAATAAGAGAAATGAAACTTTCGAGATGGAACAAACAAACACCAAAAAGAGTAAGGTTGTTAATTAACAAAATAAAAAGCAATGCCAAGAAAAAATAAAGATCTGTTTGAGAGCACATTAAATGATGTTGTTCCTCTTAAAAAATCAAAAAACGTAAAAATAGAGCAACTAAAAAAACCATATAAAGAAAAATTAATTGAAACCAAAAAAGTAAAGATTGAGATAAAAGAAATTAGCCAAACAAAAAAAGATAATATAAAAATCAACAAATACAACGAAACCATAAATCAAAACGCAAATATTTTAAAAAAATTAAAAAAAGGAAAAATCAAAATCGATAAAAAAGTTGATTTACATGGTTACACCCTAAAAGAAGCAGAAGAGAAATTTTATGATGAAATAAACAGTTCATACCTAGAGGACAGGCGTTGCATATTATTCATCACCGGCATGGGCCTGGGGCGGATGGCCACAACCAGTACAAATAAAAAATTATTTTATGGAAAAATTAGATCAAATATACAAAATTGGGCAGAAAAACCAGAACACAAAAACAAAATACTTTCTTACACAAGGGCACACATATCTCACGGGGGAGAGGGCTCTTTCTATGTTTATTTAAGGAAAAAAAATAAAATCTAATCTAAATTTTGATGACTTTTATAAATTATTTTTAAAACAATTCCTCTACTTATTATTTTAAAAGAGATGGGTAATATAAGACCTTCTGAAAATTCACCTGTTAATACAGTAATTTTTTTTAAATCTTTTTTGTTATTGTCTTTCCAAACATTCTTATAATTCGAAATTTCCATATCATACTCAAAACCACTAATTGAAAAATCTTTATTTTTAAAATTTTTTCTAACCCCACTTCCAGAGCTTATATTATAAACCCTCCTTCCATCAAACACGTTTTTTATTAACCTATCATCGTTGTTAATAATAAGCTCTAAAGAAGCGCTTATAGGATCTGAGGTGTCAAATAAATTATAATAATTAATATAAGGGTCAATTTTTTGTTCTGGATCTAAAGACAATTTAAGTATCTTTTGGTTTGCAAAAAAAATCTTTACAAACCTTTTTTTCTTTTTAGTATCCCAAATGCTATAGTATTTTTCTGGTATAAAATTTGTTTTTTTTATTAATCCCTTTGAATAATATTCTCCATAGAAAGGATATATTTTAGATAAAAAATCAGAATTTTTTAAATTTATCTTAAATTCGTAGTTTTGCCCATTTAATTGAAACTCCCAAACCAAACTACCAAGAATAACATTGTTCCATTTTATATCATAAATGGCTTTAACCGAATTTGCTTTTAAATTTGTTGAAAAAAAAAATATAAAAACAAAATAAAAATAATTTCTTTTAATTAACCTTAAACTTTTGCATATTAACATTTTTTTTCACTTTGTTTATATCAACCCTATTAATTAATTTTTTTTCATAATCAGTTTTTAAATAATCAAGATGACCTTCTAAACCAATATATATAAAATTTTTTGAAAAAATATCAGGCAATCCATTTTTTATTTGAAAGTGATTGCTTATAATATTTGAGCTTGCTTTGGGAGTATAAAAATTTAGATTATTATTGCGCAAATAGTATGAAAGCAAAGAATAAACCATTCTATCTTCCACAACAATGTTTTGAATATTATTATTTTTTGATTCCTCTAAAACACCATTTGAAAAACTATCGTAGCCTCTAAGCTGCTCAAACACCATTATCTTATAATCACCAACTATTAAAAAAAACAACAAAAAACCAACAAACAAACTAAATAAATTATTAAACAGGATAATTTTAAACTTGTGGTTTTCTAAAAAAAATACCATTAAAATTGTTAACCCAACGTATGAAACAGCTGCCCAATTTCCATGGGCCCTAACCAAAAAACTCTCTATAATAATAATAATAAGTATGGGAACACTGTAACAAGAAAAAAAAAGAACCCGACCTTCAAAGCTTATAAATTTTTTTAAATAAAGTAAAAAAAATACAAATATTATTGGGCCAAAAATAAATATTTGAGCAAACAAAAACTCAAAGAAATTTATATAATTTAGACTTATTTTGTTTAATGATGCATTGTCATAAGTATGTAAGAAAGTGATCCAGCCATTTGATATATTCCAAAATATATTTGGACTAATAATTAGTAAAAATACAATAAACGTAAAAAGGTTGTATTTGATATTTTTAAAAAAAATTTTTGAAAAACTTCTATCAAAAATTATATAAATACAGCTACATAAAAAGAAATATAGCATCGCATATTTTGCAAGGAAACCAAAACCCAAAGAAATCCCAAGTATAAAACTTAATAAAACACTCGGCATATCATTATTTTTTAAAAATAAATATAAACTTAAAGTCCAAAAAAATAACAACAGCACATCAGTACTTATTATAAAAGATGAAAACGAAACCCCAGGTAACAAAAAGAAAGTCAATCCGCTAAGCACCGCTATTCTTTCATTAAACATCATCCTTGATAAAACATAAACCAAAAAAGAAGTGCCCAGATAAAATACAACTGAAATATATTTTAATGTATAAATCGCCTCACCAAAAATACTTGTAAAAAAATTTATTACATATGCTATTAATGGAGGTTTTGAAAAATATCCCATAGCAACATTGTTTGACCACACCCAATATTGTGCTTCATCGCCATGAAGTCCTAGTTTAGAGAAGTAAATGGAGATTATTTTAAATAATAAAAAAAGAAAACTAAGAATAAGTAGAGCTTTTATGTCTTTGTTTTGTTCCATTTTTCAAAATAATAATAAACAATAAATAAAATAAAGTTGACTATAACAAATGACATAAGAACGTCGCTTAAAAAATGACCCCCAGCACCAATTCTTACAAACCCTATAAGCAAACCAGCTACAATACTAATATAAAAATATTTAATTTTTTTTGTTATAAAATACAGACAGGCTATAAAAAAACCAACACTGGAGTCACCAGAAACAAAAGAACAATTATCAATACATTCAGAAGAGTATTCTATCCATGAGCTAAACTCTTTATCTCCCCCAAACTCCACCGTGTCAACAGGTCTGGCCCGTCCTAAATTGTTTTTAAGAACATAACTTATAACAAAGGAAATTATGACTGTTGATAGCCAAATGAATCCTATGTCTTTGTAATTAAAATCATATTGGTAAAACTTGTTTTTTGTATATGTAAAAAATTTTATTAATATCGGAAAAAAAAGAAGAAAGATTATTATAAGAGGCATAAATAAATCTCTAATAATAAACTCATAGAAATAAACCCAGCTAACTAGATAGTGCTGAACAACAAATTGATTTTCGCCTCTATAAAAAAAACTTGAAAACAATATGTCTAAAGTAGGAAAAATTGCTAAAACTATGCTCAATAAAAAAAATAAAAAAAACAAATTTTTTATTTCTTTAAACATAGTGTGAATTAATAATTTATTGAAAAAAAATCAATTCTAAAGTATGAATTTTGACAAATCTTGACCTTTAATTATGTCACCAACGTGTTTATCTACATAAGCTTCATCTATCAGGACCTCTTGTGATTGCATATCCGAAGCCGAAAAACTTAAATCTTCTAGAAGCTTTTCCATTATTGTGTGCAATCTTCTAGCGCCAATATTTTCAACATTTTTGTTTGTTTCCGCAGCTAAATTTGCAAGCTTTGCTATCCCCTTTTCACTAAATTTTAAACTTATCTTCTCGGTTTTTATAAGAGCGGTGTACTGTTTTATTAGACTATTTTCAGGTTCTTTAAGTATCCTTTTGAAATCCTCTTCTTCTAAGCTTTCTAATTCTACTCTAATTGGAAGTCTTCCTTGGAGTTCGGGCAACATATCTGATGGTTTTGATAAATGGAAAGCCCCGGAAGCTATAAAAAGAATATAGTCAGTTTTTACAGTACCGTGTTTTGTGGCCACAGTTGTCCCTTCAATTAAAGGAAGTAAATCTCTTTGAACACCCTCTCTAGAAACATCTGCGCCACCCCTATCACTTCTTGAAGTAATTTTATCTATCTCATCTAAAAAAACAATCCCATTCTGCTCAACATCATTTATTGATTCTTTTATAATATTATCTTGATCCAATAATTTTTCTGTTTCTTGAGCCATTAAAAAATCATAGGAATCTTTTACAGCCATCTTTTTCTTTTTTTTAGGCATTGAAAATGATTTTCCCAACATGTCGCTTAAATTAATCATTCCTACCTGAGAACCAGGCATTCCCGGAATGTCCATAGTTGGCATTCCTGGATTTGTAGGAACTTCAATTTCAATATCTTTATTATTCAACTCTCCTGATCTAAGTTTTACTCTAAATTTCTCTCTGGTTTCACTACTTGCATTATCACCCACTAATGCGTCCAAAACTTTCTCTTCAGCATTTTTTTCTGCTTTAGCTCTAACAGCTTTACCCATTTTTTCTTTTGTCTTTGTAATTGCTATTTCTACAAGATCTCTAACAATTTGCTCGACATCTCTTCCAACATACCCAACCTCTGTAAACTTTGTTGCCTCTACTTTTACAAAAGGAGCATCTGCTAATTTTGCAAGTCTTCTAGATATTTCTGTTTTACCACAACCAGTAGGGCCAATCATTAGTATGTTCTTTGGAATAATTTCATCCTTAATAGAACCAGATATATTTTTTCTTCTCCATCTGTTTCTTAACGCTATTGCCACAGATTTTTTTGCACTGTTTTGACCAATTATAAACTTATCTAGTTCTGAAACTATTTCTCTTGGACTAAAGTAAGAGCTCATTATTATAAATCTATTTTTTCTATTACAATGTTGTGATTTGTATAAACACAAATATCAGCGGCTATATCCAAAGCTTTTTTAGCTATTTCACTCGCACTTAAACTTTTATTTTCTATAAGAGCCTTAGCCGCGCTAATCGCATATGGACCTCCAGATCCAATACCCAATATTCCATCATCTGATTCAATAACATCACCAGTTCCAGATAAAAGTAAACTTATATTCTTATCCGCGACTATCATCATTGCCTCCAATCTTCTCAAATAACGATCAGTTCTCCAATCTTTAGCAAGCTCAACACATGACCTTTGAAGTTGTCCCGGATGTTTTTCTAGTTTTGATTCTAATCTTTCAAATAAAGCAAAAGCATCTGCTGTAGATCCAGCAAAACCAACTATTACTGATTGATCTTTTCCCAACCTTCTAACTTTTTTCACTTTTGATTTTATGACTGTTGGTCCCATAGAGGCCTGCCCATCTCCAGCTATGACAATCTCGCCACCTCTTCGAATTCCTATAATTGTAGTAGATTTTATATTATTATTTTCCATATATTTATCAAATGGCAATTATTTTTCTTTTTTCAACCTAATTTTATAGAATTAATTCATTCAAACTGGTAATTACCTCAAAATGAGAAAACAAAGCTTAAAAAGATCTACAAAAGAGACAATTATTAATTGTTCAGTTAATATTGATGGCACTGGAAAAAACTCAATTTCTACAAAAATTGGCTTTTTTGATCACATGTTGGAAATTTTTTCTAATCATAGCTTAATTGATCTAAAATTAAACGCAAAGGGTGATGTGGGAGTCGATCTCCATCACACAGTTGAAGATTGTGGTCTAGTTCTAGGAGAGTCAATTAACAAAGCATTAAAAGATAAAAAAGGCATAAGAAGATATGGTTTTTTTTACGTTCCTATGGACGAGTGCCTTACTAGATCTGTAATAGATTTTTCTGGAAGATCAGAATTGGTTTGGAGTGTGAAACTTGGTTTAAAAAAATTAGGAGAAATGGACACTGAATTATTTGAAGAGTTTTTTAAATCATTTGCAAAAGCATCAAATTCCAATCTTCATATAACAAACATTTATGGAAAAAATAATCACCATATTATCGAATCTTGCTTTAAGGCATTTGCAAAAAGTGTGCGAATGGCTATTGAAATAGACAAAAAAATAAAAAACAAAATACCTTCTTCAAAAGGTATATTATAATATAGCGGTATGAAAAAAAAAGTTGTTATTGTAGACTACGGTCTTGGCAATATCCAATCAGCTATTAACTCGGTTAGAAAAGCTTTATCTTCTGAAAATAGTAACAACAATATTGTTGAGAAAACCAGTGATTACAAATTTATCAAAGACGCCTCACACATTATTTTGCCAGGGCAAGGAGCATTTGAGTCATGTATCAAAGGGCTTCAAAAACTTGATGGTATGATAGATGAATTACAAAACCAGGTTTTAATTAAGAAAAAACCAATATTTGGCATTTGTGTTGGAATGCAGCTTTTTGCTACAAAAAGTTTTGAAAACGGAGAACATAACGGACTTAATTGGATAAAAGGAAATATCATAAAAATACAGTCTAAAAAAAATGTTCTACCTCATATGGGGTGGAATAAATTAAATAATATAAAACAACATGCAATTTTGTCAGGCGTTGAAAACGAACACTTTTATTTTGTACACAGTTATTATTTTATGACTCAAAAAGAAGAAAATATTCTGGCCTATACAGATTATGACACGAACTTTCCATCTATAGTTAATGAAAAAAATATTTTTGGAACTCAGTTCCACCCAGAAAAGAGCTCAAAAGCTGGAATAAAACTTTTATCTAACTTTTTGTTATTAAATTAAAATGGACATAATACCAGCAATAGATTTAAAAAACAAAAAGTGCGTTAGGCTTTATAAGGGTGAATATGAAAAATCAGTAACTTATAATGAAGACCCTATTCAACAAGCAAAAGAATTTGAAAAGATGGGTTTTAAAAAAATACATATAATTGATATTGATGCTGCAACTAACAATCCAAGCAAAAATAAAGATGTAATAACTCAAATTAAAAATAAAATATCAATGGAAATCCAATTAGGCGGTGGAATTAGAAACACTGATCAGATCAAGTTTTGGTTCGAAAGGGGTATTGACAATCTAATAATTGGATCAATGGCTACAGAACAACCAAAGATATTGACAGAAACCATTAATGAGTTTCCAAACAAAATATTGGTAGCCATTGACGATAAAAATGATATGCCAATGATAGCGGGGTGGTCAAAAGAATCTAATATGGACAAGACAAGTCTCCTAAAATTTTATGATGAAAAAAAAATAAAAGGATATGTTTTTACAGATGTAAACAGAGACGGCACACTTCTGGGCTTAAATATTGAAAAAATAAAAATATTTGTCAACAAAACTAAACACAATGTAATTGTTGGTGGGGGTGTTAAGGATATGCAAGATATTAATGGGCTGAAATTATTAAAAATTAAAAATATAGAAGGAGTTATAGTTGGTAAAGCTTACTATAACCAAACAATTGATTTAAGTAAAATTTTTATAAATAAACAAGATGCTTAAAAAAAGATTAATACCATGTCTTGATGTAAAAAATGGACGCGTTGTAAAAGGTATTAATTTTGTTAATTTAACAGATGCTGGTAACCCAGTAGAACAAGCAAAAATATATAATGATGCGGGTGCAGATGAAATTTGTTTCTTGGACATAGCGGCGTCTGTAGAAAATAAAGAAACCATTGTTGATGTAATAAAAAAAACTGCTGCAGAAATTTTTATACCTCTCACAGTAGGTGGCGGAATTAAATCTACAGATGATATTAGAAAAATTTTATTAGCCGGGGCAGATAAAGTTTCTATAAACACTTCAGGTATTTATAATCCTGATTTAATAAAAGAATCCTCAAAAAAATTTGGAAACCAATGTATAGTAGTTGCTATAGATGTAAAAAAACAAGAAGATGGTTCTTGGAAGGTTTATTCACACGGCGGTACAAAAAAAACAAATATTGATGTTTTGGATTGGGCGACAAAGGTAGAAAGCTATGGAGCAGGAGAACTTTTAATCACATCAATGGATAGAGATGGCACAAAAATAGGCTTTGATAATTTGCTTTTAAAAACTATTTCATCAAAAGTTAATATTCCAATTATAGCAAGTGGAGGTGCTGGAAAGTTAGAGCATTTCCGAGATGCAATAATTAAAGGAGGTTGCAGCGCTGTTTTAGCAGCATCAGTCTTTCATTTTGGTGAATTGAAGATATCAGATATTAAAGAATATCTAGTTGAAAACAACATTCCTATGAGGATATAGTTAAGTATGATTCAAAAAAACAATCATTTTGAAATATTGGACAAAATCTATTCCATTATTAATGATAGAAAAAAAAGTAGAAAGAAAAACTCCTATACCTATACATTGATGAAAAAAGGAAATAAACAAATTGCTCAAAAAGTAATGGAGGAATCATCAGAATTAATAATTGATTTTTTAAAAGGATCAAAAAAGAGAACAATTGAAGAAGCGGCAGATCTTATTTTTCACCTATTAATCCTACTTAACAAAAAAAACATCCTACCAAAAGATCTGACAAAAGAACTAAAATCCAGATATAAAAAATGATGAGCTATGATAATGAAAATATATTTTCAAAAATATTAAAAGGAGAAATTCCTTGTGATAAAGTATATGAAGATGAAAATGTATTATGCTTTAAAGATATCAATCCAATTGCAAAAATTCACGTTTTAATTATTCCTAAAGATAAATATATTTCTTTTAATGATTTTGTTACTAACGCTAGTTCAGAAAAAATTTCTTATTTTTTTAAAACAGTAGAAAAAATTGCAAAAAAATTAAATGTTGTTGATAGTGGTTATAGAATTATAACAAATCACGGTATGGATGCCAATCAAGAGGTTCCACACTTTCATTTACACTTACTAGGAAAAGAAAATTTAGGGGGTATAAAATATCAATAAGCTATTGGGCTTCTTTTATGATAATATGGTTTGATATTTTTTTAACACCTTTTATTTTTTTTATAACTCCAATTACAGCTTCACTTTCATTTGAATTAGGCGCAACTCCCATAATATGAACCTCCCCATTTATTGTTTCAAAATTATAAGTCAGCGCACCAAACCCTAAATTAGCAAGTGTTTTTGCCCTTACTTGAGAAGATATCCAGAGGTCTGAAGTGTACTGTTTAATATTTTGTTTATCTCCAACATCTATTTCATTTATAACTTCTTTAACACCACTAACTTCCCAAACCAACTTAACAGCTTCAATCCTTATTTCTTGGCTATCAACTATACCAGTTAAAAGAACAGTACCCACTCTTACTGTAGTATCTACATCTAGAAATATTCCACTTTTTGATTTAGCAAATTTTTCTGCAATCTTGATTTTAATTGCGGTATCATCAACAGCTTCGCCAACTGTTCTATCACCTTCAGCTACTACTGCGCCTGCAGATGTAGTGGTCACAATTGCCCCCATTGGAGAACAAGAAGACAGAATAAGTTGTAGTAAAACTATAAAACTAATTAAATATTTAAACATCTTTATTTTTTATTTTTTTTAGAGCCACTTTGTATAGTTCATTTTTAGATAATTCTGTTAATTTATGAACTATTTTTACGCTTTCAGTCAAACTAAATTTTACAGCAATTCTATCTAAGGATTCAATTACTTTTTTATCAACATTATTGCTTTTTTTACCCCCTCCTTCTAAAATGATGACAAATTCTCCCTTTATTTTAAAATCTTTATTTTTCACAATTTCTGTGATCTTATCAGAATTTGTTCTTAAAATTTGTTCATTTATTTTTGTTAATTCTTTGCAAATAGCAACTTTTCTATTGTTAAATATTTTCTCAATTAGCTTAAGGTTATCAACTAATTTGTGAGCTGAAGTTAAGAAAATCTGAGCTCCTTTATTATCCTTACAACTTTCAAGTAGTAGTAATGCTTGATTTCTTTTTTTCGGAATAAATCCAAAAAAAGAAAAGATATTATTTGGTATTCCAGAAAGTTGAAGGGATGAAATTATACTTGATGCTCCAGGAACAGAGGTTATAAAAATATTTTCTTTTATACAATGTTGAATTAGCTTAAATCCAGGATCTGATATCATAGGTGAACCAGCATCTGAAATTAGAGAAATTATAGAATTTTTAAGATTCTTTGAAATTTTTCGAATAACCTCAACTTCATTATAGTCATGTATAGAGATTAATTTTTTCTTAATTTTTAATTCATTTAATAATTTGAGAGAATGTCGGGGATTTTCACATAAAATTAAATTTGAATGTTTAAGAATATCTACCGCTCTAAAAGATATATCTTGCAAATTTCCTATAGGTGTAGCAACTATATATAATCCTTTTTTAATAGGATTTTGTTTAGTTTTCATAATGATTAATAATATATTAATATTTGTTTTTTGTTTATTCATTTTTTCTTGTTCAATGGAAACTGTAAATAAATTTGTTGAAAACAATAATAAGAAAGCTAATATTGAAGAACTTCCAAAAAAAACAACAATTGAAAACACTAATAATGAAATTAACAGTGACAGTAATTTAGCAAATATTGACATTATAAATGTCATTGAAGTTGTGCTGCCTAGTAAAAATGAAAATAATTATATAGCTGATAGTTTTGTTAATTCTCTTGAAATAGCTGTATATGATTTACAAAACGAATCTTTAAATTTTAATGTAAGAAGATATTCTTCAGATGAGGAGCTAAATAAAATTTTTTCTGAGAATTCTAAAAATGGAAAAATCTTTATAGGCCCCCTAACATCTTCAGACACGGAAATTATAAAAAAATATTGTAATAAAAATATATTAATATTTTCATTTGCTTCCGATAGAAGTTTAGGAAAAGATTGTGTTTTTTTATTTAATTTTTTTATTGAAGATGATTTAAATGCTATTTTTACATATTTAAATGAAAAAAGTAAAATTGCTCTTCTTTATCCAAATAATAAATACGGAAATTATGTAAATTCAATAATTGATAATTATTCGAAAATAAATGAATCTACATTGATTTACAAAATACCATATAATGAAGATTTGTCTGACATAAGAGAAATTATTAAACAATTAGGGAAATATGATTTTAGAAAAAAAGAACTTGAAAGACAGATAAGTTTGTTAGAATCAAAAAAGGATGAAATATCTCTTGCCTCATTGAAAAAGTTAAAAAGATTTGAAACCATAGGGGAATTAGACTTTACTCATCTGATAATAAGTGATGGAAATATTAGGATTTTAGAATTGGCGCCGCTTCTCCCTTTTTATGACATAGACCCCAATAGAATAAAATTTATTGGAACAGGTCTGTGGGATGAAAAAAGTTTTTTTGATGAACCATCTCTTCAAGGTGCAATTTTTCCCGGAACGGAGTTCAATAAAAGAAAAGAATTTGAAAAAAAATATATGGATCTTTTTTTACTTCCACCACCTAGAACATCTACTATTATATATGATGTTTCCTCTTTAATTAATTATCTTACAGTTAATTATGAAAATTTTAATCAAATTAATGTCTTCCTAAACAATAACAACAAATTTGTTGGTTTGGATGGAAGATTTTCAATAGAAAATAATTTAATTAAAAGGGAACTTTCAATACTTAAAATTCAAGATGGAAAAGCTGAGCCTACTATGTAAGTTGATTTAAAAAAATAAAAAATTTATTCATTGCTATTGATCTATGACTAATTAAATTTTTTTCATTTTTTGACATTTCTGCATATGTTTTTTTTACCCCATTAGGCTGAAAGATTGGATCATACCCAAATCCTCGCTTTCCCCTTGGTTTTGAAACTATAATCCCATTTCTAATTCCTTCAAATGTAATCGTTTTGTTTTTTTTATATGTAAAAGAAATAACACTCTTAAAATAAGCTTTGTTATCTTGTAATTTTTTAGTCAATTTTATTATTTCTTTATTAGCATGATTCTGACTCTTAAATTTTTTTTCAAATCTTTGAGAAAATACGCCCGGCCCTCCCTTAAGAGCCGAAACACAAATTCCAGAATCATCTGAAATACAGGGTATTTTATATAAATCAAAGCCTCTTTTAGACTTTAACTTTGCATTTTGATTGAATGTTTTTCCAGTTTCTTCAGGCATAACTGACTTGTCTATTGATAAAAATTTAATTTTTTTTCCAATAAAAATTTTTTTTATTTCTTTTATTTTATTTTTGTTTGAACTAAAAACTAATATTTTTTTAAAAATTGTTTTCACTTAATACTTTTTTTTGGATTAAAATTATTTCACTAACAGCTTTTGATGCAAGGTTTGTCATATCTAAAAATTCTTTTTGAGTAAATGGTTTTACTTCAGCAGTAGATTGGATCTCAATAAATTTATTACTTTCACTTATAACAAAATTAGCATCAACCTCTGCTCTTGAATCTTCTTCATAATCCAAATCAATATTTATATTTCCATTTACTATTCCGCATGAAATAGCGGCAATGTGCTCATTTATAATTTCACCTTTAATATTATATGTATTTTTTAATTTTTTTATTGCTTGGTGAAGGGCAACATACGCACCACTAATTGCAGCAGTTCTAGTTCCACCATCAGCTTGAATTACATCACAGTCAATCTTAATCTGCTTTTCCTGAAGTTTATCAAGATTAACTATAGATCGCAAACTCCTACCTATTAGCCTTTGAATTTCTTGTGTTCGGCCGCTTTGTTTTCCCCTAGATGCCTCTCTATCTATTCTTGTATGGGTAGATCTTGGTAACATACCATACTCAGCGGTTACCCATCCAGTTCCCTTGTTTTTCAACCACATTGGAACTCTCTCATCAATTGTAGCGGTACAAAGCACATGAGTATTGCCAAATTTAGCTAAACAAGAGCCTTCAGCGTAATTATTAACATTCAAATGAAATTCTATTTTCCTAATTTCATCAAAATTTCTATTTTTTCTCATTTTATTTAAAATTTAACTTGAAAGAATAATACAAACTTACCACTTTAGGTATATCAGTATTGTAACAAATTAAACAAGGAAATAGTACTTTAATGTCTGAAATAAAAGAAGATAAAGATAATCAGAGTGGAAATGATGAAAATCATGAAGGAGCTTTAAAAAATTCAACAAAAAATGAATCTAAAGAAACTTCTGATAGAGCTGAGATTGAGCAAGCTGACACCAAGGACGATGCAAAAAAAGAGGTAACGACTTCAGATTTAGAAGAAGAACTTCAATCCACCAAAGAAGAAAAACTTCGTTTATTGGCAGAAATGGAAAATTTAAGAAAAAGATTTGATAAAGAGAAAATTGATTTAATCAAATTTGGTAACAGCAATATAATCAAAGATTTTTTATCGCCGATAGACAACATATCTAGAGCTCTTAAAAGTATTTCAGAAAAAGAATTTAATGAAAAGAATTATAAAGAACTTATCAATGGAATAGAAATGGTGAATGAAGAAATTAAAAAAATTTTAGAAAACAATGGAGTAAAAAAAATCCAAGCTTTAAACAAAAAATTTGACCACAATTTCCACCAAGCTATGATGGAGATAGATAGCGATGAAGAAAGCGGAATTGTTTTATCTGAATTACAAGAAGGGTATACAATTAATGATAGATTATTAAGACCTTCTTTGGTTGGGGTCTCAAAAAAAATTGAAAAAAACAAAGGAAATAAGGAAAAAAACTAATTTTTATTGTAAAAATTTATCATTTAAACTTGTATAAATTTTTTGTGCACCCATATAAGAAAAAAAAGAAAAAAATAGGTAGATATGTCAAAAGTAATAGGTATAGATTTAGGTACGACCAATTCATGCGTTTCAGTTATGGATGGTAAAAACGCAAAAGTAATAGAAAATGCAGAAGGCACAAGAACCACTCCTTCAATGGTAGCCTTTAGTGATAATGATGAAAAACTTGTTGGTCAATCAGCTAAGAGACAAGCTGTAACTAATCCAGAGAATACACTTTTTGCTATAAAAAGATTAATAGGAAGATCTTATTCAGATAAAATAATTCAAAACGATAGTGCATTAGTACCTTTTAAAATTGTAAAAGGTGATAATGGAGATGCATGGGTAGAGGCTAAATCAAAAAAATATAGTCCAAGTCAAATAAGCGCATTTATACTTCAAAAAATGAAAGAAACTGCTGAAAGCCATTTAAATGAGAAGGTTACGCAAGCAGTAATTACAGTGCCAGCATATTTTAATGACTCACAAAGACAAGCAACTAAAGATGCCGGTAAAATAGCAGGATTAGAGGTTCTTAGAATAATTAATGAACCTACTGCAGCTGCATTAGCTTATGGGTTAGACAAAAAAAAGACGGGAATAGTAGCTGTTTATGATTTGGGTGGCGGTACCTTTGATGTTTCAATTCTTGAAATCGGAGACGGAGTTTTTGAAGTTAAATCAACTAATGGAGATACTCATTTGGGAGGAGAAGACTTTGATTTAGAAATCATCAGCTATCTTGCAGATGAATTTAAAAAAGATAGTTCAGTTGATTTAAGAAAAGATAAACTAGCATTACAAAGACTTAAAGAAGCTGCGGAAAAAGCTAAAATTGAATTATCAAGTAGCACAGAAACCTCAGTTGACCTTCCTTATATTACTGCTGATCAATCTGGCCCAAAACATTTAAAGATAAAATTATCCCGAGCTAAACTAGAAGCAATTGTAGACGAGTTAGTAACCAGAACAACCAAACCATGTGAGCAGGCACTGAAAGATGCTGGATTGAAAGCTTCTGATATAAGTGATGTTATACTTGTCGGGGGAATGACAAGAATGCCAAAAATTATTGAAACAGTAAAAAATTTCTTTGGCAAAGAACCAAATAGAGGAGTAAACCCTGATGAAGTAGTTGCTATTGGCGCTGCAATACAAGCTGGTGTGCTTCAAGGTGACGTAAAGGATGTTTTGTTACTAGATGTCACCCCTCTTTCACTTGGAATTGAAACTTTAGGCGGTGTATTTACAAGACTAATTGATAAAAACACTACTATTCCAACTAAAAAAAGCCAGGTTTTTTCAACAGCTGAAGATAATCAAAGCGCCGTTACTATTAGAGTTTTACAAGGTGAAAGAGAGATGGCTACTGATAACAAATTACTCGGAAATTTTGACTTAGTGGGAATAGCTCCTGCTCCAAGAGGCCTCCCTCAAATTGAGGTAGCGTTTGATATTGACGCCAACGGAATCGTTAATGTTTCAGCAAAAGATAAATCTACTGGCAAAGAACAACAAATCAAAATTCAAGCATCAGGCGGATTGTCTGAAGAAGAAATTGAAAAAATGGTTAAAGAAGCTGAGCAAAACGCTGAGTCAGATAAGAAAAAAAGAGAACTTATAGATGCCAAAAATCAAGCAGATAGTTTAATTCACCAAACAGAAAAAAATATTGGAGAACATGGTGATAAAGTTTCTGATGAAGACAAAAAATCAATTCAGTCTGACATAGAGGATTTGAAAAAATCATTAGAAACTGAAAGTTTAGAAGAAATAAAATCAAAAACAGATTCTTTGATGCAATCTTCCATGAAGTTAGGGGAGGCAATTTATAAACAAAACCCTCAATCTGGAGGAGAAGCTCCTAAACCCGATCCAACTGGTGAAGAGCCATCATCAGATAAAAAAAATGATGAAAAAGTTGTTGACGCAGACTTTGAAGAAGTAGACGATAATAAAAAAGATTAAATAGATTAAAAGTTTAATTTTTTTTACTAAGGGTAATTTATGGCTGATAAAGATTATTACGATACTCTAGGCGTGAAGAAAAACGCAAGTGACAGTGAAATAAAAAAATCATATCGAAAACTTGCTATGAAATTCCATCCTGATAAAAATAAGGGGGATTCAAGTGCAGAAAAAAAATTTAAAGAAATAAATGAAGCTTATGATGTCTTAAAAGACCCTCAAAAAAAATCATCTTATGATCAATTTGGGCATGAAGCATTTAAACAGGGCGGTCAGGGTGGATTTCAACAACAGGGTTTCGGAGATTTTTCATCAGGTTTTGGAGATATTTTTGAAGAATTTTTTGGAAGTGGCTTTGGACAATCAAACAATCAAAGAAGGCCTCAAAGAGGAAGTGACATAAGATACAATATGACCCTTTCTTTAAAAGAAGCCTTTGAGGGTAAAAAAACATCAATAAACATTCCTAGCGCGGTTAACTGTGATTCATGTAAGGGCAGTGGTGGAGCGGGCGGTGCTAAGCCTTCAACATGTTCTACTTGTAACGGATATGGAAAAGTAAGATCGTCTTCAGGCTTTTTTACCGTTGAAAGAACCTGCTCAACATGTGGAGGGGCCGGTGAATCAATAAGAAATCCTTGTATTAAATGTTCTGGTACAGGTCTAATTAATAAACAAAAAACTATTTCAGTAAATATACCTCACGGGGTTGATGAAGGAACTAGAATAAGAGTTTCTGGGGAGGGTCAAAGAGGCCAAAGAGGAGCAAGTGCTGGTGATCTCTATATTTTTATAAGTGTAAGTCGTGAAAAATTTTTTCAAAGAGAAGAAGATGATATTTATTGTCAAATCCCTGTATCGATAATAACAGCAATATTAGGAGGAGAAATAAATGTCCCAACTATTGATGGGAAAAAAGCAATATTGCAAATTCCACAAGGCACACAGTCATCGCAACAATTTCGTTTAAAAGGAAAGGGTATGAGTATCTTGCGCCAAGCTACAAATAAAAGAGGTGATATGTACGTCGAAATAGTTGTTGAAATTCCAGTGAATTTAACAAAAAAACAAAAAAATATACTTAAAGAATTTCAAGAAGAAGGCGGAACTGATAATACTCACAACCCTCAAAGCCAAGGTTTTTTTGATAAAATTAAAAAAACTTGGAGAGATTTTAGTTAAATAAAATTTCCACTTTTGATGTAACCAAAGTATAAGAAATATTATGAATATCTGTAAGATAGGAATTTCAGGTTGTTTAGGCCGGATGGGACAGGAGCTATTAAAAGAAATTTATCTGAACCCAAAAACAATTATATCTGGATGTTTTGAACATCCTGATAATGATTATATTGGTCAACCAATTAGTTCGATCTTAAATAAATTTGTAAATCAAGATATAGAACTACCAAATCTAAACATTGAATCAAAAGGGGAAACAACATTCAAAAATTCAGATGTTGTTATTGATTTTACAACACCTAAATCAACAATGCAAAATGTTCGTCTTGCAGAAATATCTAAAACACCGATAGTAATCGGAACAACGGGATTAAATAAAGAAAATTTAAAAATTATTGAGAATGTTTCAAAAGTTGTTCCTATTGTTCAATCTGCAAATATGAGTATTGGGGTTAATTTATTGCTTCAAATAACCGAAAAAGCATCAAAAATTTTATCTGAAGAAAATTATGATGCTGAAATTTCAGACACCCATCACAGGCACAAAATAGATGCACCTTCAGGAACAGCCTTGGAATTAGGCAATTCTATTGCAAGAGGAAGATCAGTATCTTTAGATGAAAAAAAGATTTTAGACAGAACTTCCAAAAAAGAATCAAGGAAACTAGGAGACATCGGCTTTGCCATTAATAGAGCTGGAGAAATTGCTGGCGAACACACTGTAAGTTTTGTTTCTGACAATGATAGAATTGATTTAACTCACAAAGCTAATAACAGATCTATATTTGTTAAAGGAGCAGTAGAGGCAGCTAAATGGATTATAGACAAACCTCCTGGAAAATATTCTATGAAACATGTTCTAGGTTTGTAAATTTTTTGAAAAATAATAATATAAATTCTATTTTTTTAATACTTTCAAAGGAATATAAAAATCCAAAGAGTGAACTAAATTCTCCAAATTCGTTTACCTTTTTAGTTTCAGTTGTTCTCTCTGCCCAATCTACTGATATTGCTGTTAACAAGGCTACAAAAGATTTATATAAACTAGTAAAGTCACCATATGATATGGTTAATTTAGGTAAAACTAAGTTAAAAAAATACATTAAAACCATTGGTCTTTATAATAACAAGGCTAATAATATAATTAGTCTTAGTAAAACAATTATTAAGAAATATAGAGGTAAGGTTCCTAAAGAATTTGATCTTCTAATTAAGCTTCCTGGGGTGGGAAAAAAAACAGCAAGTGTTTATCAGAACGTTGTATTAAAAAAGCCAAAAATAGCAGTAGACACACATGTATTTAGAGTTTCAAACAGATTAGGAATTGTTAAAGAAAAAAATACTGATAAGACTCAAGATAGGCTAGAAGAAATAATTCCCAGCAAATGGAAAATGAAAGCCCATCATTTTCTGATCTTACATGGTAGAAAGGTATGTAAATCGCAGAAACCAAAGTGTGAAATTTGTAAGATTTCTTATTTCTGCGATTATTTAAGTAAAAGTTTCTAAGCAATAATTAATATCAGATTTTTTAGAAATTAACTTTCCATTTAAATCTCTTATTTCAAAATATTTTACTCTCTGTTTTGTGTCATCTTTTGCAATATATGCATAAGCAATACATATGCTATTATTGAATCTCATCAAAATAGTGTTTCCACTTTCTCTTATTAATTTGGGTTTACCAAATAAGGCTATAAGTTGGCTTGATTCTTTTCCGAGGATTGAAAATTTTAGCAGAGCTTTCTGTTGTTTGTTTCTTTTTTCTCTATCTTTCTTTTCTTCAATAATCTTTTTTTCTTCTTTCTTTTCAATATTTTTCTCTTTTTCAGATAAGGTAATAGTATTGTCGATACTTTTTATAGCTTTTCCAGCTTCTCTAGCAACTTTTACAGTTGTACAACTATAAGCAAATATTAAAAAAAGGCTGTAAATGATGATATATCTCATATAGTAATATGCTTATATGTTTACATTTAAAACTTATCAATGCTTACTATAATTAAGTCCCCTTTTTTAGAATCAAAATTATCAATTTTGAGAAACAAAAAAACAAACAATACAATTTTCAGAAGAACTATGGACGAATGCAGCTATCTTATCGCGGCGGATGTCCTAAAGAACATACCTTTTAAAAAAATTAATGTTTTAACACCATTAAAACAAACTACAGGTAAAAAAATAAAAAACAGAATCGTTTTAGTCCCTATTTTAAGAGCTGGACTAGGTTTGGTAGAAGGATTTACACGCTTATTACCCGATGCGGAGCGAGGACACATTGGTCTTTATCGAGACGAACAAACCTATAGGCCTGTTGAATATCTATGTAATTTACCTAAAGCTGAAAATAAATTTTTTATAGTTCTAGATCCTATGCTTGCGACTGGCAATTCGTCCGCAGCAGCGATTAAATTACTTTCAAAATCAGGTATTAAATTAAAAAATATTTTTTTAGTTTCTTTATTGGCTGCACCAGAGGGTGTAAAATTTTTGGAATCTAGCTATAAATCACTTAAAATTTTCACCGCTAGTAAGGACGAAAAGTTGAATTCTAATAAATTTATTGTTCCTGGCTTGGGGGATGCCGGTGACAGATATATGGGTACTTAATTAACCCCTAATCCACAGATATCTTTAGATATTCATAAGATCTTTTTGACTTACATATCGATATTTAGGATTATAGCGCCTATTAATCTTTGATCAGAGGAAATGATATGAAAAAAATTTTAAATATAATTATAGTTTCTTGCGTTCTTGTTTTTTCAACAAGTTCGTTTGCAAACAAGATTGGTGTTATTTATGACTCCGGAGGAAAATTTGATAAATCATTCAACGAACTTGCTTATAAAACAGCTCTAAGAGTTCAAGATGAGTTAGGTTGGGAAATGGTTGAATTCGAAGCTGCTAATAATACACAAATTGAACAAGGAATGAGAAAAGTAGCAGACAGAGGAGCAACATTAATCGTGGGTATGGGGTTTGCTCAAGCTGATGCAGTTGCATCTGTAGCTCCAGACTACCCAGATACTAAATTTGTTGCTGTTGACGTTTGTTGGTTAGAAGATCCTGCCAGCAACATTTACCAAGCTTGTTACAAAGAACACGAAGGTTCTTTCTTGGTAGGTATGATTGCAGCAATGGCATCAAAATCAGGAACAGTTGGTTTTGTAGGCGGTATGGATATTCCTTTAATTAGAAAATTTCAAGGAGGATATGATCAAGGCGCAAGATATGTTAACCCTGATATAAGAGTTCTTGGAAATATGACTGGAACAACTGTTGAAGCTTGGAACAATCCTACTAAGGGAGCGGAGCTAGCAAAAGCACAAATTGATAAAGGTGCTGACGTTGTTTATCAAGCTGCAGGAGGTACTGGTATTGGCGTGCTTCAAGCTGCTGCAGATGCTGGAGTTTTGGGTATTGGAGTAGATTCAAACCAAAATTGGATGCATCCAGGAAACATGTTAACATCGATGTTAAAACGCTTGGATCTAACTATTTTTGAACAAGCTGAAAAAACTGCTGCTGGAACATTTGAATCCGGAATTCATATTTTGGGTCTTGCTGAAGGCATGGTTGGATATGCTAAAGAAGATGGTCTAGTAACTGCTGAGATGGAAGCCGCAGTTCAAGCTGCATCAAAAGGAATAGTTAACGGCTCAATTGCTGTTGAGGATTGGTCACAACAATAATAATAAATTGTGTTGGTGAGACCGATAAATTATACTATATAATTTTATGGTCTCACCTATTTTAGAATTATCAAATATAAATAAATCTTTTGGCCATGTTCAGGCCAATAAGGATATTAATTTACAAATTAACAAAGCAACAATTCATGGAATAATTGGTGAAAACGGTGCGGGCAAATCAACTTTGATGAGTATAGTGTACGGTTTCTACCAAGCCGATTCTGGAACTATTAGTATACATGGAAACAAGTTAAACTTAAAATCACCACGAGACTCAATTGAAAATGGGATTGGGATGGTGCATCAACATTTTATGCTTGTAGAAAACTTTTCTGTTTTGGAAAATATAATTCTTGGTTTTGAAGGAGAATTTGTATTTGGAAAAAAATTAGAAGAAGCAAAAGAAAAATTAAGTAAGTTATGTGATATTTATAAATTAAACATTGATTTAAATTCAATTATTTCTGATTTATCTGTTGGATTTAGACAAAGAGTGGAAATTCTTAAGGCATTGTATCGGGGAGCCGAAGTCCTTATTTTGGACGAGCCAACAGGAGTACTGACTCCTCAAGAGGTAGATGAACTTTTTAAAATATTGCGTTCTCTTAAAGAAGAGGGCAAGACTATTGTTTTAATTACTCATAAATTAAATGAAATAATGAGTCTAACAAGTGAAGTTACGGTTATGCGACAAGGAACAGTTGTTGGCCATAAGAAAACACAATCAACAAATAAAGAAGAGCTTGCTGAAATGATGGTTGGAAGAAGTGTATTATTAAGAATAAAAAAAAATGAGTCAAAAAAAGGAGAGGTAATATTTAAGGTTAAAAACCTTCAGGTAAAAGATGATCTTGGTGTGTTAAGGGTAAAAAATGTAAATTTTGAAATTCATGAAGGAGAAATTCTCGGATTAGCAGGGGTGACAGGAAATGGACAGACAGAACTTTTAGAGGCACTATCAGGAATAAGAAAAATTGAATCAGGAGAAATTCAAATATTTAACCAAACTGTTTCTGATCAAAATAATTTTTTAAATCCTAAAGATTTAAAAGAAAAAGGATTAGCACATGTCCCAGAAGATCGTCAAAGAATGGGCCTTATTACTGATTTTAAGGCTCATGAAAACTTAATCTTTGGATATCATCATCAACCACCTTTTTCAAGATCTTCTGTCTTAATTGAAGATAAAATATTGGATTATTCTGAAAAGGTTATGCAAGATTATGATGTAAGACCTCAAGCACCTGAATTAATTACTTCTAATTTTTCTGGAGGAAATCAACAGAAAATAATTTTAAGCCGTGAGTTAAATAAAAATCCTAAAATCTTATTAGTAGGTCAGCCAACAAGAGGTGTTGATATTGGAGCTATTGAATTTATACATCAAAGATTGATAGATATGCGTGATAAAGGTGTGGCAATACTTTTAGTGTCTGTAGAATTAGAAGAAGTTTTATCTCTTTCTGATCGTATTGTTGTAATGTTTGATGGTAAAATTGTTGGAGAAAAAAATAATCAAGATGTAACTGATCGTGAAATAGGATTATTAATGGCGGGAATTTCATAATGCCAACTTTAGTTGATAAATCTAAGGTTCCTTGGTGGGTTTCAAATATGATTGTTCCACTAGTAAATTTAATACTAGCTCTCTTTGTATCGGGACTATTTATTTTTATAGCTGGTGAGAATCCAATTCAAGCTGTTAAGTTAATTATATATGGGTCTTTCGGTTACATAGAAGGTTTTGCATACACACTTTATTATACAACTAACTTTATTTTTACAGGACTAGCATTTGCAGTAGCTTTTCATTGTAGACTTTTCAATATAGGTGGTGAAGGCCAAGCTTATCTAGGAGGCCTCGGTGTTTTCTTAGTAGCAATTAATTTTAGTTTTCTGCCCGTTCCCATAGTTTGGTTACTGGCCATTTTAGGCTCAGTTTTATTTGGAGCATTATGGGCGCTTATACCCGCTTACTTACAAGCTTACAGAGGAAGTCATGTTGTAATTACAACAATAATGTTTAACTTCATTGCTTCAGCATTGATGGTTTTTTTATTAGTTGATGTAATAAGAGATACAAATCAGATGGGCCCACAAACTGTTTCTGTACCAAAAGAACTTTGGTTTCCTATGTTTAGAGATATAACTCAGCTTTTTGGTATTAAAACTAGATATTCTCCTTTAAATATCTCTTTTTTTCTAGCAATTTTAGCATCTTTTTTAGTTTGGTTCTTAATTTGGAGGACAAAATGGGGATATGAAATGAGGGCAGTGGGTCACAATACCAAAGCAGCAGTCTACGCAGGAATTTCTCCTAAAAGAAATATAATTATTGCCATGTTAGTTTCAGGAGCGCTAGCAGGCATGTTAGGTGTAAATGAAATTCTTGGTGTTCATCATCGGGTTATTGTTAATTTTCCTGCTGGTTATGGGTTTACAGGTATTGCAGTAGCATTGATGGGGCGAAACCACCCAATAGGAATTTTTTTAGGAGCCTTTCTGTTCGGAATTCTTTATCAAGGAGGCTCAGAAGTAACATTTGATATGCCCAATATATCCAGATATATGTTTGTGGCTGTTCAAGGTGTGATAATTTTATTTAGTGGGGCGCTGGAAAATTTATTTAGACCTCAGATTGAAAGCTTTTTTGTAAAGCGGCTTAATAGGGAAAGTTCAGTATAATGGAGTTTATTTCTGATATTGTTTCATTACTTAGCGCAACTTTGAGAATTTCTACACCATTGATTTTTGCAGCGATGGCAGGCCTCTTTGCTGAAAGGTCTGGGGTTATTGATTTTGGTTTAGAAGGAAAAATGCTAGCCGCTGCTTTTGTTGCAGCAACAGGTTCTTATTTTTTGGGTTCACCATGGTTTGGATTATTACTTGCTATAGTTGCATGCGTAAGCCTTTCACTATTACATGGTTTTGCATCCGTAACTCACAAAGGTGATCAGGTAGTTTCTTGCGTAGCAATAAACATTTTAATGATAGGGCTTACTACAGCATTAGCTGCAGCTTGGTTTGGGCAAGAAGGCTTAACCCCAACCTTAAATGATGAGCAAAGATTTTTTGAAATCACTCTTCCCTTTGCAGATGCTTTAAGACCCGTTCCTATAATTGGAACAATTTATTCTGAAATAATAAGCGGACATTATATTTTTGTTTATATTGCATATACTTTAGTGCCAATTGTTTATTGGATAGTATTTAAAACTAGTTTTGGTTTAAGATTGCGCGCCGTTGGAGAAAATCCAAGCGCGGTAGACACAGCGGGGATAGGAGTCTATTCAATGAGATATAAAGCTTTAATGATAAATGGAGTCTTAGTCGCTTTTGCAGGTGCATATTTGTCTACTGTAATTAATGCAAATTTTTTTAGAGAAATGTCAGCTGGTAGGGGGTATTTAGCTTTAGCTGCATTAATATTTGGCAAATGGCATCCGAAAACAGCTTTATTGGCATGTTTATTATTTGGATTTACTGATGCTCTTCAAATACGATTGCAAGGAGTGGAATTGCCAATAATTGGAGTAATACCAGTACAGTTTATTCAAGCGTTACCATATATCTTAACTGTAATATTGTTAGCAGGATTTGTGGGCAAAGCAATTGCCCCAAGAGCTATAGGTCAGCCGTATATTAAAGAAGGATAAAAAAAATATTTATTAAAATTAAATGACCTATTTCTCATTAGGATTCTTAACAGGCTTAAGTTTAATTCTTGCAATTGGCGCACAGAATATTTTTGTAATTGAACAAGGTTTAAAAAAACAATATGTGTTTTTAGTTTGTTTTATTTGCTCTATTTCTGATTTGATATTAATTTTTTTTGGAATATTTATTTTTTCAATTTTTCAGAATTTCTTCACATTATCAATTGAAATGATATTAAATATTTTACTTATTTTATTTCTATTGAACTTTATTAAAAATAAGTGGAAAGAAAAAATTCACCACACAAGTTTTTCTAATCAAAAAATATCTAACACACGAATGGATATTTTTTTAAAAACTCTTGGATTCACATATCTTAATCCCCATGTTTATTCTGACACTATTTTTTTTATTGGCAATTTTTCAAAAAATTTTGAATTTTTACAAAAAATGTATTTCGGAATAGGCACCTCTTTTGCATCACTAACATTCTTTTTTTTAATTGGTTATCTAGCGAATTATTTTTCTAATTTTTTAAATTCTGATAAAATTTGGAAAATAATTAATAATTTTATAATTGTTTTTATGACAAGTTTTATAATTTTAATTTTAATTGATACTTTTAATTTATTTTTAAAAATTTAAAATTTATTATATTGTCCAATCTTTAGAAGCTAATTCAAAATCCTCATAATTAAAAGCTGGTGAGACAGTACATCCTATAAGAGACCATTCGCCCATTGATTTCATTCCAAACCAAGTTTCAGATTTGATAACATAATGAAAATGTTGCTTGTTGTTGTATTTTCTTCCTAAAATAATATTAGAAACATTTTTTTTGTTTTTTGAAAGGTATATCATTATTGGATCGCCATCATAAAAATGGAGAATTTCATTCTTTTTTAGCTTATGCCAATGAGAAACCTCTTCTTTTTTAAGAAGGTAATAAATGAGGCTTACACTACCTTTTTTATCTCTAAAGCTTTCAGAAAAATAACCCCCTTCTGGATGGGGTCTTAATTTTAATTTTTTAATAAGATCATCGGGATTATTCATTTACAATATTCTATCATATTATAAATAATTATATGTAATAAAATTGTGAGCAGAAAAATGAATGAATATAGTGAAAAAATTTTTTTAGCCTTGAAAAATCTCAAAAATTTTAATGAAATTCAACTTGATAATTCCAAAATATCAAGACTGGGAGGGTTAACAAACTTTGTTCATCTGGTAAAAACTAATATAGGAAATTTTATAGTTAGAATTCCTGGCGAAGGAACTGAAGAATACATTAATCGTGAAACTGAATTAATTAATGCAACTGCAGCTTGGAGAGCGGGAATTTCTGCTGAAATTTTGTGGGCAAACGCTAAAACGGGCGTAATGGTCTCAAGAGAAATTGAAGAAGCTGAAACCATGACCCCTTCTTTATTTAGGACTCGCCCTGGCTCTCCAAAAAGAGCAGGCGAGGCATTTGCTAAACTTCACAACTCAGGTGAGAATTTTGAATTTAGATTTGAACTATTCAATATGATTGATAACTATTTAAAAGTGTTATCTACAAAAGATGTAAAATTTCCAGAAGGTTATCATGATATTGTTAAAGCCGCTAATCCGATTAAAGAAATTTTAAAAACCAAACTAGTAAAACTAGCTCCCTGTCATTGCGATCCTCTTTGCGAAAATTTTCTTGATGATGGGAATAAAATGTGGATTGTAGATTGGGAATATTCTGGAATGAATGATCCATTATGGGACTTAGGCGACTTATCTGTAGAAGCAGGTATGAATGAAGATCAAGAATCTGAATTATTATTATCTTATTTCGGCAAAGAACCCACAGCAGAACAAAAGGGTAGAGTGGTTATATACAAGGCAATGTGTGATTTGCTATGGACGTTGTGGGGACTTATTCAACTTGCAGATGGCAATAGGGCAGATGATTTTTGGTTGTACTCAACAGAACGTTTCAAAAGATGTAAGAATCTTATGCAAAAACCAGATTTTGAAACGCATATTAAAGCTATTATGTAGTTTTAATTTATCATAGTATGAAAGATAATATTTAAAATAAATGATAACAAAAGACCCTCCATTCATATCCGAAAATTTTGATAAACTATTCATTGCTGCAAAACAAGTTCGCCTTAAGGCTTATGTTCCATATTCAAAATTTTTAGTTGGTGCTGCTATACTAACTGAAAAAAATAATATAGTAGTTGGTTGCAATGTTGAAAATGCCGCCTATCCACAAACTCAATGTGCTGAAGCTACAGCTATAGGAAATATGATAAGTCAAGGTGATCGATTTATACAAGAAGTCTTAGTGATTGGGAGTGGAAAAAAACTATGCTCTCCATGTGGAGGTTGTAGACAAAGAATTAGAGAGTTTGCAGCACTCACAATACCTATACATATGTGTAATGAAAATGGATTTCAAAAAACCTTAACCCTCAACGAATTGTTACCCGAGGCTTTTGGGCCTGAAAATTTATAATGTTAAAATCATCTAAAATCATTTTAAAAAAAATCAAAAACAAACCAGAAATTGCAGTAATACTAGGTAGCGGTTTATCAAATTTTTTTAATTCTAGTGAAATAAAAGAAAATATACCTTATTCAAAACTTCCAGATTTCATAAAACCTACCGTAAAAGGACATTCGGGAAATCTTGTTACAGGTGTAATTGCAAAAAAAAATGTAATTTGCATGTATGGAAGATCACATATTTACGAAGGTAACAATCCTCAAGATTTAAAGGCTCCTATTAGGGTTTTAAAAGATATTGGATGTAAAATATTAATTATTACAAATGCTGCAGGAAGCTTAAATAAAAAAATAAAAAGTGGAAGTTTGGTATTAATTAAAGATCATATAAACTGGAGCGGGTTTAATCCTTTAATAGGCCCTAATGATGAAAATTATGGACCACGATTTAACGATATGTCTAATGCTTATAATTTGCAATTAAGAAAAAAAATTCAAAAGGTGAGTAAAAAAAGTAAAATAAAACTCAATGAAGGTATTTATGCGATGTATTCAGGGCCCAATTTTGAAACACCAGCTGAAATAAATGCATTAAAAATTCTAGGATGTGATGTTGTAGGAATGTCTACTGTACCTGAAGTTATAATAGCAAATCATTGTGGAATCAAAACTTTAGCTATTAGTGTTGTTACAAATTACGCTGCCGGTTTATCAAAGAAAAAACTTAGTCATAAAGAAACCCTTTCTGAAGCAAAAAAAGCAGAAAAAAATATAATCAAATTGATTAAAAATTTTATAATTGATTATAAATAATTTTTTACCTATAAAATAAATATTCCGCATAGCCTTTGTGCGGTCCTTTTTTTCTAGTAGATTCTGCTACTTGATTTTTATTAAAATTAAAACCATTTTTTTGCAATGTGTTAATTATATTAGAATCTTCTTTTCTTTCTGGATTAATTTCAATTAATATTGACTCTAAATTTTTTTCTTTGAGCAATTTATCACTACCTGAAATTATTTTGTATTCAATCCCATCTACATCAATTTTTAAATAATTTGGTATTGGTAATTGGTATTTGCCTATTAATTCATCTAAAGAAACTGCTAAAGTACCCTGTTCATAAATAGGATTAAGTTCATTCAAATTATGATCAACTTTATCTCCTACAGTGTTGTGTGATCCTGCTTTTGTCCATTTAGAAAGATATAATTTTGTAATTGAAAGATTATTACTAATACCAAATGGATATGCCACAACTTTTTTTGATAAACTGTTTAAATGAATATTTTCATTTAAAATTTGAAAATTGTTTGATTCCGGTTCAAACGAATGAACTTTAACTTCAGAATATATTGATGCAAATATTGAATACATTCCCACATTTGCCCCAACGTCGAAAAAAATTTTATTCTTTTCAAATTTTTTAATCCAATTAATTGTCACTGGTTCTTTCGTATATAATGTTTCTGCCCTCCATAGTGACATTGGATTTGGAGTATAAAATTTAAAAGTTTTTCCACTTTCCTTTTCATTTAGTGTTACTATGGGTATTTGTTTCGATTGCTCTTCTATTTTTTGCTTTATTTCTTCACTTATCATTATTAATTTTTGCTTCCATAAAAATTAACTAAAAATAAATTTCTTTCTGATTGCTCTATGTTTATTTCTTCAACACCGTGAAAACTATAATTATTTCTGGCAAATACAAAAACTGAATTCATATTAAATTCACATGTTTTTACTTTTTGAAATAATTCTTTTGTTTCTTCTCTTGTAAAATGTTTTGTTAATATTTTTTCATCTAAAATTTCTTTTGGCTGATATAAAGATGTTCCAATATCTTTTATTTTGTTATTACTAGGTAAATAAAACAAAAAACTAAAAATCTTATTAATTGAATCTGTATGAGCACCCAGTTGATATTTTGTGAAATCTTTGATTAATGCAGTTCTACAGGAAATTTTAGGTGTTTTTCCTAAAATTTCTTCTTCTGCTTTTGTTAAATTTTCAAATCTTTCCTTCAAGGTTTCAGAAAATTTTGAAGAAGTTGCCTCCCAAAACTCTTTAGAAAGAAATCCATTATTAATTTGATTCCAAAAATCCTTTTGTTTTTTTGGGATTTTATCCAAGTCTCTTTGAAGTGAAAAAATATATCTTTCAGGACTGTAATTTTTTGAAACCGTACCCGTATTCAGAATTTTATCGAAGCTTTTAATATCAGGAATATTTTCTTGAATTTCATTATAAAAATCATCTTCAAAAAAATCCCTTATATACAAATGGTCAAAAGGATCTTCAATAATCTGAGAGCTACTTATTTTATTTGAAAACTTTATTTTTAAGTCGTTCATTATGATATATACTTTATTATTATGTATTTATTTAAGCAATATTAAAAACCAATGTTACCTCAAGAAATTATTATAAAAAAGAGAAATGGTCTTAACCTATCTAAAGAGGATATAAATTGTTTTGTTAAGGGCTTGTTAGACCAATCATTTTCAGATCCCCAGATCGCTGCAATGACTATGGCTATTTTGATAAACAAAATGGACTATGAAGAAACAATTTATCTCACTAAAGCAATGGCAAATTCAGGCGAGGTTATTAGCTGGAAAAACATTTTAGATACAGATTTTATTTGTGATAAACATTCTACTGGCGGTGTAGGTGATAAGGTTAGCTTATTACTCGCCCCTATAATAGCAGCATGCGGAGGCTTTGTTCCGATGATTTCAGGAAGGGGCTTAGGACACACTGGTGGCACATTGGATAAATTTGATTCAATACCTGGGTACAACACAAACCCCGATGTCAATCTTTTTCAAAAAGTTGTAAAAGAAGTAGGCTGTGCAATTATTGGTCAAACCCCTAGTCTTGCTCCAGCAGATAAAAAACTTTATGCAATTCGTGATGTTGTTGGCGCTGTTGAATCTATACCTTTGATAGTTTCTTCAATTTTATCAAAGAAAATTGCTTCAGGAATTAATAATCTTCTTATTGATGTAAAAGTAGGAAATGGTTCTTTCAATCCAACTTTTGAAATTGCCAATGAGTTAGGAGAATCTCTTGTCAAAGTTGCTGATAACTTAAATTTAAATTGTTCAGCAGTTTTAACAGATATGAATGAAATATTAGGTTATAATGCTGGCAATTCAATTGAAGTTTTAGAGTCAATTGAATATCTTACAACTAAAAGAATGAATAGTCGACTTAATGAAATCACAACTGCCTTATCTGCCGAACTTATTTGTATGAATAATATAAATCTAAACATAAATGATGCTAAAAAAAAGGTTAAAGAAGTTATTGATAATGGTAAAGCTGCTGAAAATTTTGAAAAAATGGTTTTTGAACTTGGTGGCCCATCAAAAATATTAACAAATTATAGTGAAATTTTACCTAAAGCAAATTACGTACAAGATATTTTTGCTGACAAAGAGGGTTATGTTGAAGCAATTAATACCCGAATGCTTGGACTAATCTTAATTGAATTAGGCGGTGGTAGAAAATATTCATCTGATAAAATAGACTACTCTGTAGGTTTTGCTGAAGTTGTTAGTTTGGGTGATAAAATAGAAAAGAAAATGCCCTTAATGAAAGTATGTAGTAATAACAAAGAAGATATAGATTTACTTAAAAAAAGAATATTAGAGTGTTTTTCATTTTCTACAAACAATGAATTAGTAAAAAAAAATATCTATAATAAAATTACACAAAATAAATAATATTTTATGAGCTCCCAGATTGAAATTAATAAAAATACAATCCAATATCTTGATTTATTTGGTTATAAAAATGATAAAAATATAAATCAACTTGTAAATGAAACTAAAAAATTAGGCAATGTATCAAAAATGCAAATTTCCGCGGGACAAGGAAAATTCATAGAAATAATTGTCAAAATGATAAAACCAAAAAATTGTTTGGAAATTGGCAGATTTACTGGATTGAGTTCGATGTGTATTGCAAGAGGGTTACCAAAAGGAGGAAAACTTTATGCGGTTGATAATTCTAGAGAATTTATAGATATAGCTGAAAAATATTGGAAAATTGATAAAGTAAAAAAAAATATCATTTCTATTATAGCTGACGGTAAAGACACTATGAAAAATTTTTTAAATAAAAAAATTCTTTTTGATTTTATATTTATTGATGCAGATAAAAATAATTATTTAAATTATTATAAATTATCTATAAAATTACTAAATAAAGGTGGGGTGTTAATTTTTGACAATATGCTCTGGGGAGGAAATGTCACCAAAAATACTAAAGACAAAACTACTAAAACTATCCATGACTTGAATAAATTTATACTACAAGACAAGCGTATAGATTTTTCTCTACTACCAATAGCTGATGGCGTTTCAATAATTAGAAAAATATAATTTATACACTTGAAAAAATATTATTAATAACCACATTAATCATGTCGATATGCCATAGTGGGTATCGCAAATTAACCTTGCTAATCATAGGAGGATTTATGACGAAAAATCTATCTATTTGGAATTCACTAAGACCTTATTCAGTAGGTTTTGATTCTATTTTTGATGAATTTGATCGCATGTTAGATTCGGTTGATAGAGGGCAAATTAATGCTAATTATCCGCCATATAACATAAAAAAAATCAGTGAAAATGAATATATCATTGAAGTCGCTTTAGCAGGATTTGCTAAAGAAGACATTGATGTTGAGCTTAAAGATAAAACATTAATTGTTAGAAATAAAACTAAAGATAAAGTAGTTGATAGCGAATCAAATGATGTAATTCATAAAGGAATTTCTACAAGACAATTTGAAAGAGCTTTTACAATAGCAGAAGATATTAAAGTAAAAGATGCAGAACTCAAGAATGGATTGTTATTAATTAATTTAGAAAGAATAATTCCTGAAGAAAAAAAACCTCGTTTAATTAAAGTGAACTAAAAGATAGGGCGCGTTAGCGCCCTTATCTACTATTTTAAAAAAATATGAAAAAGAAAATATATAAAGCTGAAATTCATGTCCATTTAGAGGCAACAATTACACCAGCCCTATGCAGAAAATTTGCTAAACGCAACCAATTGGAAATTTCTGAAGAAATTTTTGGTAATGATTATACTTATGCATGGGATGACTTTTATGATTTTATAAAAAAATATGACATAGTTACATCATTAATTACTACACCTGAAGATTATTACGATCTAACATATAATTATCTTAAAGATTGTGCAAAAGATGATGTCTTATATGTTGAAGCAATGGTTTCATCAACGCATGCTAAAATGAAGGGTATGACATACCACTCTTTTATGGAAGGAGTTACAGCTGCGGCAAAGAAAGCTGAAAAAGATTTCGGGATTGTTTCAAGATATATTATGAATGGGATTCGACACTTAGGCCCAGAATCTGTTCACAAAACAGCTATTGAAGTTCTAAAAAATCCTCATCCGTATCTTGTTGGTTTTGGATTAGCAGGTGACGAATTGCACTTTCCGCCGAAACTTTTTGTTAAAACTTTTGATATGTTAAAAAAAGAAAATTTTCCTATAACAGTTCATGCTGGTGAATGGGATGGCCCAGAAAAAATAAAAGATGCCATTCATTTATTACATCCTACTAGATTAGGGCACGGAGTAAGGTGTATAGAAGATATTAATTTAGTAAATGAAATTCGTGATTTAGATATTGTTTTAGAAACTTGCCCAACAAGCAACATAGCAACAAAGATTTATCCAAATTATAGAGAACACCCAATTAGAGAATTATTTGATAAAGGTTTAAAAGTTACTGTTAATTCTGATGATCCTCCTTTTTTTAATGCCTCAATCGGAGGAGAATATGATGCTATGTCACAAATAGGATTTACAGATAATGAATTATTAACTCTTACAAAAAATGCTATTACATATTCTTTTTGTGATAATGAATCAAAAAATAATCTGTTAAAAAAAATAGATTAACTATTTTAAAAATTTATCTACTTCAACCTGATAAGATTCAACCAATCTATTTGTTTCATTGGCCATTCCAACAACAGCAATTAATTCATTTAACATTTCATCCGTCATTCCTTTTTTTCGAGCTGCTGCTGTGTGAGATCTAATACAATATTCACAACTATTAGTCATTGAAACTGCCACATAAATAATTTCTTTAGTTAGAGCATTTAAAGAACCTTCTTTCATTACTTGTTGAAGAGAATTCCAAGTTCTTTCAAGTGTTTGGGGTTCATTTGCTAAGTATCTCCAAAAATTTGGAATTTTTGAAATTTTTCTTCTTTTTTTTATATCATCAAATATTTTTTTTACCTTACCTTTAGCATTTTTTTCTGCAATTGCTTTCAATAGTGACATAGTTTTCTCCTGTTAAATAATTTTATAATGATAACTAATTTATATTAAACTTGATAGTTTCTTTTCAGCCCTAGTTCCGAAATGTGATATAATTTCCCCTGCAGCAATAGAACCATATTTTGCTGACTCTTGAAGAGATTTATTATTTGCACATCCAAAAAGAAAGCCTGCGGCGTACAAGTCACCAGCTGCAGTGGCATCTATAACTTTCTCTACTTTTTCAGGTTCTATATTTAATACTTGTTCATTATTAATTATGACTGACCCTTTCTCTG
>MDTG01167800.1_pt1 | contig 42454 bp, 25 predicted proteins | sample 811421 | NCBI WGS metagenome assembly MDTG01 (sample SAMN05326645, study PRJNA326480) | marine metagenome | isolation source: seawater | place: Pacific Ocean: South East | collected 2011 | reverse complement strand
TTGTAGAGCGCGCGCGGATTTTCACATAATGAGGGTTTAAGGTTTTAACGGTTTGTGGATTAGGGTTTAGGGTAATTGGAATGGAGGAAGTTTGGTTGTATTTTTATTTTTTTGTGTTTTCCTCGTTTAAGGGTAGGGGAAATCGATTTTTTGACCAATTTTTTTCGCGTTTAAGCATCGCCCTAAAAACAAGTGATTTATTTATACGGCTGCGGACCTTGAGGATGGCCATATTGCTCGTACGAAGCCATTTTAAATTATGTTGATTTAGTAGTTTAAGGGTAAAATAAATGTTTAACGCGAAAGATGGTTTTCTTGAAGCTACTGTCCGAGGGTGTATGGGGGGATTCCTTCGTGCGGAAGACTACTCGAATTTACAGCAATGTGAAACACTTGAGGATATAAAACTTTACCTGGTAAAAAAATACCAATTTCAAAAATAAACCTAGAGAAAATAACTTTGATGCAAAGACAAATACAGATTATGGTTCGTTAATCCAAAACGAAGCATCACCAACACACCCGTCTTTAATTGTACGATGTTGTTTGAAAAAGATAGTCCACGATTTCAGTTTTTTCGAATCTCAGGTTAGTTTTTCGTTTTCAACTTCTTAGTTCAGAGGTTTTTTTCTTGAAGGCTGCAGAACCATTATCGACTTTTCTGCAATATTTGAAGTATGGATACATGATAGACAATATTGTATTGATGGTCACAGGTGCCATGCACGAAAGAGAAGTAACGGTAAGTTTCAATTCCTTTATAGTCCTCCAACCTGAACTTTTGTGATAGGAACTCCTAGATAAATGTCATCCACTTGGAATGTTTGACTCTATTGCGTCCCTTGGGGCAGTGAGCAATTTAAGGTTAGTATTTTGCAAATTTGATGGCAGAACCTTTTATGTGCATTGGTATAGAGAACTTCACCGCATTGTTCTTGTAGATACACTGATTTCTGCGTATTTTGGCGAATGTTTCCGTGACGAGAATCTTGATGAAGTAAATGTTGAAATTTTACGAAACTCTTTGTATAAGGTTACTTATTTTCTTTTAAATTGATAGAGAATTATCACATTAATTTAGGCTTACTTGAAAGATTTTTTCAGATTGTCACAGATGCTTGGTGGATTGACTGCGACCGTCATGAAGGTAATTTTATTTCCACGCGAGCTCGATATATAGTCAACGCTATTTCAAGGAGATCTTATATTTTGAAGCTGATCATCGTGCAATAAATATTACGATTAATTCTATTGGAACTGAACTGTCCCGGGATGATCGACGAAGATTATTCTCTGATTTTGGTCATTTGCATCCCGAAGGGCAACGTGACCTCGCCATATGCAGTGATTTTGAGCAAGTTATATCTGTGATAGTCAATAATAGTATATACCCAAATATTTTGCAGAAGTCGAGTGAAGAAATTAATCTAGACAAGGTAGTGTTGCATTTTTGTTTGTTTCTATCATTATTGGGCTCATGAATGTTAGGTATTTTACGAAACAGAAGTTATGAAGTGTAGATGTATGTTTACACATCAGTTTCACTATGGTATCTTCTATGCATATTTAAAACTCAGAGAGCAAGAGGTCAGAAATCTTATGTGGCTATCTGAGTGCATTTCACAAGATCAAAAGTATAGAATAGTTGATGGTGTCATAAGTATTTTTTAAAAATTATGATGATTTTTTGTGTAAATTGTTGCATGATGATGGGTTTATTAAAAAGAATCCGCTTCTTTGAAATTCACGTATGTTATACTATCTTGCATGCTTATATGTCAATTTTCCCCCTCTTTAATGAATGCGGACAGACCACAAACACCTGTGAAATGCTACAGAACGCCTTCTATATCTCTGAGAACTCATGACTGACCACTTTTAACACCAAAGTTCAGAAAACCTTTACTTATGCTGCCATAAAAGATTTGTTGAAGTACTCGAAAATAAAGGGACCAACCTATCAGAACGATCGTGATAATCTTCCCGCTTGCGTTGAGCAAATTTTCCACTTCGTTGAGCAAATTCAGTTCCCTTCAAATCCCTTGATTTGCCTCTAAAATTTCCTTCGCTAAAAATATCGACATTAGTGCGAGAAATTTTCGACATTCCACGTTGTTTGCCATGGCCTAATTTGGCATTGCTGCCATCTGAATCCAATAAAAAATTGCGACCATACCTTCTAGATCTGGACCCCACATACTCCTCTTCTGGATGATACTCAACACCGCTTGCACCAAGGAAAGAATTAAGAACAAAGTCATTGGATTCGTTCATGTGTGACAGTTTATCTATAAATGACGTGCATGTTTCTTGTAGACTATTGAGATCCTCATGCGTAATCAAAATGCACCTGGAAGAAAGGTCACAGCTCCCCAATAAGTTGTTGCAAGAAATCATTGAGCAAATAACTGAATAGACTGATGAAAAAGACAGTTCAAACATCTCACACAAGACTTGGAAACTTGCAGATGCATATTGTGCCGCATACTGAAGTAAAAAAATACGAAGCCCTTCCTCTTTGAGACGTTGAATTACATAATTCAAGGGAACATCTTTGTCACATGGTAGGAATTCCCAGCTTTCCAGACTCAAAATTAACTTCATCGCTTGCCGCCAGTCTCCACATACAAGTGATGAGGTTGCCGACATCAGAGTTTCACGGACATTTTCGGCCGGTCCGTTGAAAGTTTGCTGCTCATAAATATCAATAAGCTTCGTAAATGACTTGCTATATATCCGACTTTGATGAATTTTGCTTCCAGTCATTTTTGGAACTTCAATAAATATGCAACAGACCAGAAAAATACTCTCCAATAGTTCAAGATTGAAATGCATGTGATAAGGTAACTGCCTTCTTTTTTCGATCTTTTCTTGCTCAATCGTTCTATCATGAAAACGATTCATGTTGAACCCTTGTGCTAGAAGTTCTCTAACTCTTCCCCCAGAAAACAGTTCATTCAAGCATGCATGGGAAGCAGAGAAATGGCCTTCACGAAACGCGGAAATACCTAATTGTGCCATGGTTCGATTGAACAATATCTGAGTGCTTATGTCTGCGTGAGATATACTTCCTTGAAGTTGAGACATAAGCAATTTATCATGAGCCTTTGAAAAATTTCCAATGAAAGCTTCATTATAGATTTCACACAATATAGCGCGAGCCCTAGATCGTTCATCCCCATATTTTAACAAGAAACCAGCAAGTGCACAAACCGTCATCGTACGTTTACTAGTACAGGAATCATTGCTCTTGCAACAGTTCGAAACTACTGAATTTCCTTGTGAAGGTGGACTGAAGCTACACATAGTCTCATAGACTTCATCGGGCTTGTAGTAAATATGCTCCAAGTATCTGAGATTCATTTTAACCACTGAAGATATGTCATCGCTACATTGAGAGTACTTCACAACATCATCGATCAAAACTAACAAAAGACTTTCATCTTTCAGTCGAGATACGTATTCTTTTGAATGTGGGTCTATGCATTGGAGTGATTTGAAAAATTCATCATCAAGACGTTCAGTAAATCCGCAAATTGAACCTTGAAAAATAACAGGTGCACCATTGATGACTTCATCCCCTGATGGCCTTCTATCGACATCAGCGTGATCTGCAAGGCTAATTTGTGGACTGTCCCGGAGTAAAGCAACAATTCGAAGGACATTTTTCACACATTCCTTCCATATCGGCACCGCCATGTGCACCGTCATACTTCCAGCTATATCAAACTGAGCACTTACCACGTTCATAAGTATTTCAACTTCCTGTGGTATACATTTTGCATGTGATATCAGTTTAGTCAACAACTCAACAGCCTCGTTACGATTCGTTCCCTTCTTTCCTCGCAACAATACAATTTCTTTCATCTTTGCATCCACCATCTCAAAGCTTATATCTTTCGAATCAGCTTTGAAAAAGTCAACCTTCTTTTCAGAAGCTTCACGCTTTATTTGCTCTTCGGTATAGCCTGGGGCTTCTGAGTGCAACTCTTCATCTGAGCTATCTGGGGAGGAGCGAAAATGGCACATTTCGGGAACTATTTGTTTCAAATATTTTAAAAGACGTTGGCGCAGTGAAATAAATGCCTTCGCGTTGGAAGATGACATGCTTTTTGCAGCGTTATTTTCATATGCCACCATAATTTTCTCTTCGAGAGTTCCTAAAGTTCTGTAGTAAAATTTGGGAACTCTTGCCGAAACTCCAATACGTCGTGTTTTCTCTAACTGCTTGTTAAAGAGTTCATATAATGAAACTGTTGAGACCCAGTCGCCATGATTTAGCTTTTCAATTATGCTTTCAGAAAGCTTTCGCATCTCTGCATAGCGCTTGTCCTATCAAATTTTGTGTGATATACTTGTACTTAAAGAACTTCAATTCATCACCTTAATACTTCGTATAAACCTGCGCTCGTCTTCGGAACTCTCAGACGAGTCATCTTGCAAATACCTGGTCAAAGAGTAAGAAAATTATTGATATTCTTGGACAAACTCACTTCGAAGGGCCATTATCACTGCTCTCTTGTGAGGAATCATTTGAGGACGAGGAATAACTGGAACTGCTCGAAGATTCGTCATCACTCGAGTCACTGCCTCCACCCCAAAACTTGCTTGACTGTGGCAGAATAAACTTGCTGTTAGATACATATGGAAATAAATTCACCATAAAGTGACGCTATATTCGAATCGATCAAACAGAGAAACGCGTAAAATAATTCGGAAATAAAGAAGCGTAGAAAATGAGAAGTGAATGCGAAAAATGCGCGTGTAAAGTTTGCTCTACTTCTAGTGCATTACTTCAGGCTAGGAATGACTTCATTGAGATACCATTTTATACTATTACGCGCAATTCTTCCGAAGTCCTTCGCTGTTTCTATGTACAACTTTTTTATGTAGCCCCCCTTTCTACTTTATTTATTTAAGGTTTTAAACTTAAACTTTTTTAGGCGAAGGGAAGAAATTGTCGCCATAAATAGCTCCTTAGACAGTGATCTGCACGTCCAAACTTTTAAGATCCGTCTGTAATACAACATCTGAAAATCATAGCATGGTGCGTCTAAGTCTCGATAGCTATAAGAATTGCGATCCGTGATAGCGATAACTAAAAAAACGCTAAAATCTCAATACATTTTAATAGGCATCCATGATAGCGCCCCCGGGAGCTGGACCCCAGGCAAGAGAAGGAGAGAATGTGTTCGGTGTCGCTCACATTTTTGCTTCATTTAACGACACTTTCGTGGTAAGTCATAATTTCGGATACCTTTCCAATCGTGTAGATGTAGATTTAAGACCTAATTTTCTAATTTGCAGCACGTTACTGATTTGTCCGGAAAAGAAACAATTTGCCGCGTCACTGGTGGGATGAAAGTGAAAGCCGATAGGGACGAATCCTCACCATATGCAGCTATGCTTGCTGCTCAAGATGTAGCTGTCAGATGCAAGGTTCGTACAGTTTATTTATATTTACCATTTATTCACTTTAAAATTAAATTATTAGGAACTGGGGTTGACAGCATTACATATTAAAATGAGAGCAACAGGAGGTAACAAAACAAAGAGTCCAGGACCAGGTGGTCAATCAGCGCTTAGAGCTCTTTCCCGCTCAGGATTGAAGATCGGAAGAATAGAAGATGTCACGCCTATTCCTACTGATAGTACACGTAGAAAGGGTGGACGTAGAGGAAGGCGCTTGTAGCTTCTTGAGAAACCCCTGTTCAAACGAGAAAATTTTTTGCAAACAGTAATTATGTAAACAAACAAACAAACAAACAAACAAACAAACAAACAAACAAGTATTCTTCACCTTCCTCAGACTTTGAAAGAGCTTGGTTTTATCATGTAGTCCCTCGCGCACAAACGAAAGCACTACACCCAAACCAAATATTTATTATTCTTTCGTACAACCCAAGCTCGTCAGATCAAAGTTTCTTTCTTGCAACCTATTCTTGGTTCCTCTCCTACTTATAATTCGAAGAAATTACTGCACCCCACCTCCGAAAATACAATAACGAAACGGGAAAAACGGGAAAACTGCCTTCAACTATGCAACGTTTTTTGCTTGGGAGGAATAAGCCCTTGAAACCTTATATTGGAATTAGACCTTCAAAGAGATGTCACTCTCTGCGAACAAATTCTCTTAGCCCAGCCATAGACAAAGATAATCCTTTGAGAATTATTATTGCGGGTGGCGGTCTTGGGGGGTTATTTGCATCAATATGTTTCTTGAAAGCAGGGCTGAATGTTGTGATCATAGAGAAGACTACCAAATATAGACCTCTTGGTGGACCGATTCAACTCGCCTCTAATGGTATTGGAACAGTAAAAATCGTCAGTGAAAATCTCTTTAAGAATATCAATAACGTAGCTCGTCCATTCTGGGGTACAGAAAGTGGAATACGTGATGGTTTGACTTCTGACTGGATGTTTAAGTTTGAGGCTATCAATGAACTTCCCTCTGATTTACGTTTGCCGTTTTCAGTGTGTATCGATCGTTCCGACTTGCAGTTGGAGTTATTGAAAGAATTGGATGAAATATCAGGAAAAGAGAATGTATTGCGTATGTCTTCAACATTGAAATCATACGAGATAAACTCTTCAGGAGAGGTAGTTGTCCACCTTGATGATGAAACTCATTTGGTAGGGGATATTCTCATTGGAGCTGACGGTATCTGGAGTAGGACTCGCTCAATTTTATTTGACGAATCATTTGGGTCTGAATTTGCTTCAAGTACTGCAAGCTTCACTGGATTTAAATTATTTAGTGGACTTCCTCTGTTTGCTTCAATGGAATTTTTAAAATTAGGGTATTGCGCATACATAGGTCCTGATAATTATTTTGTAGTCTGCCCAGATAAACAAGGCAGGGTTCAGTGGTATGCCTTTATTAGATCAGATGCAGGTACAGATGATGTTGATAGACCAAGCGAATATTTAATAGAGGCATTTAAAGATTGGACCCCCATTATACGTGATCTAATTAATGCAACGAGTTCTGAAGAAATTATTCAGAGAGATTTGTGGGATAGGGCTCCAAGTATATTTAAAGGCTGGTCGAAGGATTGTATCACATTGTTAGGGGATTCATGCCACGCGACAATGCCAAATATTGGTCAGGGATGTGGCCTTGCATTTGAAGATGGTTATGTTTTATCTTTACTTTTAAAAGATATTAAAAATCGACAGGAAATCCCACATTTGCTGAAAAAATTTTATAGAAAAAGAATAGTTCGAACGGCTGTGATTCAAGGATTGGGTAGACTTAATAGTGAAGCAATCAAAATTTTAACACCGCTTCTTCCATATCGGCGATTTGTTGATATGGTATTGAGCCCGTTATTACCTTTTGTATTTCGAGTACAATTTTGGTTTTGCTATTCTTTTTGCCCTGTTAATATAGACACAGAAGAAAGTTTAGATCTTGCAAAAAACATGAGTGAAAAATATGATCGTGAAACAAAACTAGCATGGCACGATTTTATCAAGAAAATATAGAATATTGCTCTCGATAAGTATTATACTATTGGTGAACCTGGTGCTTTGAGTCTCTTTTTCCTATTTGTTTATGGAACACAGACACACATACACATACATAGTATTTTCAGGTGTAAATTATTTCAAAGTTTCTGACTATTACAAGTTAAGACTACAAAAGAACTGGTTATTTATGGATGTTATTGTCTACTCTCACACTTCGAAAGATATGAGAAAAGTTCTCAATGTTGTTTGTAAATATTGAGAGCCTGCTCTTCATCCCAATCCCTTATATAAAGCTGAAGTTGGTCTTGAATTTCTGTTTGATCTCCATCTAGTCTATCTCCCCCAAATGTTTTTGATTGAGCCAACAGTGTTTCATCCATAGTGGTGCCTTCACTAGCATAGTTGCTAGAAAAGCCATCATAATAGTTCTCAATAAAAGACTAGTAAAAAAAATATGATACTATGAATATCAGTATTAATTCACTCACCAGGGCATATGTGTCTATAAGCTTTAACTCTTCTCCCATGAAAGGAACTTTGCAATCTACTTGATGCCCCTGTTAAAGATATTATGAACTATATTAATGTAACAGAAACATTAAGTAAAACCTCATTTGTTTTAAGTCTTGGTTCGACTTGTGTCAAACTAGTATATTCTCTCGCTAACATGCACTCTAAAACCAAATATCAATTTGAAGATACACATGGGTTGAAAATCTCATACCTTTCTTGCAATGGAAACTATCAAACATAGCTGACTGTATAGCAACACGATCAAGTTCACGTTTTTGCATAGCCTTTCTCATTATGTTTTCCTCTACTGTTCCCTCACAAATGAGGCGATAAATGTTCACTTCCCTTTTCTGTCCTATTCTATGGCATCTATCCTGAGCTTGACTATCTATGGCGGGATTCCAGTCAGTATCGTAGAATATTACAGTATCTGCACCTGTAAGATTTATGCCAAAACCTCCGGATCGTGTGGATAAAATGAACACAAATAGTCTTGGATCTGTGTTAAACCTTTGAACAAGAAGTTGACGTTGCTCTGGTTTCGTACTTCCATCAAGTCTACAGTATGAATATCCATATAAATTCAGGAACGATTCTAGAATATCAAGCATTTTTGTCATTTGTGTAAAAATAAGAACTTTATGCCCGCCAATCCGAAGCTCTCTCAATAGGTGCGCAAGTTTCTGCAATTTACCACAATCGTATTGTATCAATCGTTTATCGTGGAAACATAGTTGTTGTCGCACCACAATATATCGGAATTTCCCTACAAAACAGGACATGGCATCACAAAAATACCTGTCTTGCAAAGAATGGCTAAAAATCTCACAGTTTGATCCAATAAAAACCTTAGGTGTTAATGCCCGAACACGCGGTATAACACAAAAAAAGTGACAAAACTTTTCCTTAATCGATAAAGCTCGCTTGTGGATGGAAGAAATCAAATTAGCTGCATCGTGACAATTCATTACTTCAGCTTGCACATGAAAAAATGCACGCGTGAAACTGAGAGGATATTTCTTCATGGTGCGACATATTAAAGATTCAGAAGAAGAGCGTACTTCCAATGCTTTCCTGCCCTTCAGACTAACATTATTCAAAATATTTTCTAACATGCATTCAGTTGTCAGAGAAACATCTTTCGTCAGTTTTTCCTTTTCACCGTTCAAAATACATTTGCTCTCGCTCATATCCTTCGGATCCATAGAATGAAAATACTCTATCGTACTAACGGACTCAAAGCAATAGAATTTATTAAGATACTCTGCTCTTGCACGATCTCCATTTAATAATGAACAAAGCAAAGCAGGAACAACCATGGAAATACAAGAAAAATGATCGAAAGAACTTATAATTGCACGGCCCGCAAATAGATCCGGATGGTTGCATACTTTTCTGAGCTGCATTAGACAGTTTATGACCCCAAGAAGATTACCAGAACCAAGAATAGTGGATGTGTCAGATGATGAAATATATTCTTCATATAATCTCCTTTGACGTCTTGAAAGTTGACAGTAAATGACATGTTCCTTTTTCTCTGGAAGATTTCTTTCCACATCTTTTTTCAATCTCCTCAAAATAAACGGTCGAAGCACATCATGCAAGCGAGCAATTACATTTTGATCAGCTAAATCTCCATCTAGCATCTCCATTAGAGGATTCGAAAACCAGCTCTTGAATTCGGAATGTGATTGGAATAGACTTGGCATCAAGAAGTGCATGAGTGACCATAGCTCCATAAGATTATTCTGGAGGGGCGTCCCTGTCAAAAGTAACCTTCGGTTGCTATTAAAATGTAAGAGTGTTTGCCAACGTTGAGATCTCCAATTCTTTATGAGATGTGCCTCATCCAAAATCATATATCCCCATTTTTTTCGGCGAAATATAATTTGATCCTGTACGATCAATCTATAAGTAGTAATACAGACGTGAAAACTGTTCGGTTTACTCCATCCACGACGTTTAATCTTGCGCTCTTTCTGTGATCCGAAATATGTCAATATCTTAAATGCTGGACACCATTTTTTGAACTCAACTTCCCAGTTCAACATTACAGAAGTTGGAACGATAATTAAATGAGGTCCCCACGATCCTTGATTACAAGCAAGATATGCAAGAAGACTAATCGTTTGAATTGTTTTACCAAGACCCATCTCATCAGCTAGTATTCCATTCATAGAGTTTTCATAGCAACTTACCAACCATTTGAGCCCAGATTTCTGGTATTCCCGTAATGCGTGTTTAAGAAGGAAAGGCGAAAGACTAAAATAAGAATTAGAACAATTAGTCTTATCCCCTGAGCATATGAATTCCGCGAAAAGTGAGTTTACATTTTCTTCTTTACGTATATTTGAGTGTTCCTGTAAGTCCCTGTAAAGTCTTAAAAGCTTTTCAATTGGAATGTGCGCGTCTATTTGAAGATCTCGAACTTCGGCCATGTAGTCAATGTCATTTTTACGATCGCATGCCATTTCTTTTCTCATGTATTCTTCATCATCAGACGTCTCTGAATCTGTGGGATGGTAACTCGCAGAAACGCTTAAATTTCCGTCTTTGTTAAATTGAACCTGCTTGCAATTGTTTTGGTATACTTGAGGAGAGCTCTCTGATCCACATGAGTTTGTGAACTCATTTAGCTTTCCTGATAACATTTTAGAATATTTCTCCGTTTGAAGAAGAAGTACATCTACATGAAGGATACGAGAAATATAAAATAAATAATCTTTTCGAAAAAATATGAATTACCAAGCTGTTTATCTAATTCCCTTCTATGCACTATTTCCGCCAAATTTCTTCGCCGCCACTCAATAACCTATAGGGACGTGTATTATTAAAAGTTGAAAGCAATATACATATAGATGAGAATACTTTATGAATTTTTTTCCAGTATGAAAGTACTTCACGTGATATCCTTCCTGCTATGTCTTTTTGGGAGACCTTGCTTTGCTGCTCTGTGTTTTGACCATTTTCCATCCTACCTTTGTTCAAGTCAAAAGCAAACTTTCGCGCGGTTTTTTGCCTAATCACAAATCAGATTCTAGTGAAATTATGTGATTTAGAGAACACATACCGCCACTTTCTTTCTCGTATGTAATCGCCTGCTAGCCAACGCATTTCTTCTCGGACGTGATCCCAATGACTTTTTTTTATATCCGGCTCAGGATAAAATGGAAGCGGTTTAGATACTGAAGACCGGAGATACGAACCCAGACGCAACCTTTCTTGATTGCAAATCCTGAACGCATTCTCAACAGCGGCGATATCAAACTCATCGTCTCCAATAGCACAATCCTCCATTATTTATAGCGTTCAAACTAACTATAAAAACCGTATGTGATATCGTCTCGTGATGATGTTCTTCCTTGAGTTGGATGGGACAGCAAATTGTTTGATGAGTGGACTATACAATTGACATGGAATTTCGCACGGGCTCCTTTAAGTAAGGCGATGGTAAGCAAAGAGGTAGGGTAAAAGTTGGGCGCGAATTATTTTATTTGATAAAATCGATTTTACACTGTAGTTTATACGTGTGTTGATATTCGAAATAGCTTGGCGGGATGACCTCGAGGTCTTAAAAGAGGACGTATAAAACCATATCATATATTTGTATTTGCCAAGGCCAAAAATTAAAAACCAAAATTTTTATTACATCAAAAGAGGTCCTTCGCAGACTAATACTTTCGATCGCTAAACACTATCAAGATTCATATCTATAGCAGGTTGGCACATATAGATAACATATAGCAAGTGTTGATTTCACGTTTCTTTTCTTGCATCAAACTTGTTGAGAATGACGTTCCACTTTTCTACGGCTCAAATGGAGCGCTACGAATGTTACAGGCGTTCTCATATTAGTAAACCCGCTTTGAAGAAAATATTTTACAGTTTAACCGGAGTGTCCCTGAATCCGAACGGTTTAATAATTCTGAGCTCTGTTGTGAAAATGTTTATCGGAGAATTAACAGAAACGTCCCGTTTGATAGTTGAAGAACAAGGTTTTAGCCAGTTAGATGAAATTAGACCGATTCACATCCTAGAGTCTGCTCGAAAGATGAATATGAAAACCAAGATGAATCGAACGAAGCACCGTAAAAAGTTTAGAAGAGGATATATTTTATAACATACCCGAGACAATATTATGTTCACAAGTGAGTTACTTCCCCCTTATAGAGTGTGAGTTCATATCAACACGATATTGAAAAAATTTACATACGAGTGCTATGAAAATTTCAGGTCTGTCACGTTGTCCATATCATGTTCTGTCTTGTGAAATAATTTTGCTCGACACTGGTTTCTATTGTATTGATTATATTGGCTGGTTATTTAAAAGTATTTCCTCATTGCTGCAAATTTTTAGGAGCTAGAAAAGTATGAATTTTATTGTCAAAGATAAACAAGTGCGATGATTCTCTTCTAGTCTGCTCGTAACGGAGCTTTGTGTATGTAGTATACAGCATTAAGGACCAAATACATTGCACTATTATGAATTACATGTACTATTTACCACATCTTTTTTATTCAATATTCGAAGTCATCCTTTTTTTCACTTAACACCTTATTGGACAAAGACATGACCAGACATGTGCAACGATCAGACACGAACAGAAAAAAATTGTTTTCCCGAAAAGGAAAAAGGGAAGAGAAAAATTTACGACTAATGCTCATAATAAAACCCTCGAAGTTAGCCAAATTTGAAACCCTATCTTGGGCTATTTTAGTTTAGGGTATCATATTTGGACAAATTTAAGAAGTGGTCGAAGAACTTGCGTTCTCTTGGGTATAAGAGTTTTCAAAACAACGATATGAGAACCTCTTTTTTCTTTACTTATAAATTTCCTTACGCGAAGAGACATGGGACGAACACGTTGCATGTAAACATCCCTAGAAGTTAATATATATATATATATATATATATATATATGAAACCAAGCTGCGCAAAGTTTCACGATAATACAGAGCAAATTCACATAGCATGGTCGAATGTGAAAATGGAGGAACCTACTGCTGGGCATTTTAATTCTTCTTTTAAAATACAATATCTTCTTTAATACAAACAAGAAGAAGGGAATGTAACAATCCCTCTAGGCATACTTTGGTAGACCAATACACAGTTCAACTAAGGAAGGTGCCTGATCAAAGGTGCTTGTCTCCTTTGCAGCGGTTGGGATCATTGTGGCGTAGTTTTAAAAAATGCCCAGAAAGAAAAAACCTTTTATTCAAAAGAAACATGCAAATACGTATTCAATTTCTTTGGGTCATGATGATTTTTCTGATAAAATGTGTTCTAATCAAACCCATCTTCAGGGATCTGAAGATAGAGATAGAGAAAAGACCGTCGCAGAAAGTTCTGGAACGGTGTCAGTGCAACAAAACTGCAAGGAGATGTTAGATTTGTGTTTGGTAGATGATGGGTATGATTACACTCAACATTTACGCTCAATTAAGTTGGACTCTCCAGACCAAGTTAGCTCTGCCACTAAAGATATATATTTACCATCGTCAAACGCTTCCCCCGGTATTTCGAATCCACATAAATCGAATATATTTACAGGTCACCATATGGAAAATGAAATCTTAGAAATTATAGATACTATTGAGACAATTGAACTAAGTGATGGAAAGGCAAAAGAAACTGGAGATTTAGAAGATACCTTCTTTTTGGAAGCTATGCAATCAGAAAAGGTGCTTGCAGATGTTATAGAAAATCCATTTCTTCTGTCAGAAGAAAATTCAACATCATTAACGCACGCATTTCAACCAGGTCGCTCATCCTTGCGAAACAAGGTTGATATTGGTGACAGCTGTAACTTGTACCCAAGTGGCAGAGTTGGTAGCGACGAATCTAGGAAGGCTTCAAAAAATGTTCAAGCCCAAGTTGGTAAAACTATTCCAAAAATCATTACGGAGGAAATTTCTAAAGTGGTAAATTTAAAGTCATCTGAAATTAAGTATGATAAAACTAGACTTGGTGAGGAAAACTTGCAAATGTTGCAAGAGACGTTTTCGAATACACCTTCAGTTATTGAAGATGAGAACGAAAATACTCATTCGAGAGTTATTACTGAGAAACAATATACTCAAAATGTTGATTTTATTGTCAACACAGCTATTCCCGAGAGCTGGAGATGGAATATTAGAAGGAAAGGTGAAGATAGATCTGAAAAGTCACAGAGAAAACATGCTGTGAAAGAAGGAAGAAGAGTTGCACGATTAGCGAAGAAAAATCTGAAAAAATCCTTCAAAGAACTCAATCAAGCTACAAAAAGTTAAAGTTGCAGTAATTTTAAAGATAGAGTGAATGTCGGCAGCTGAAAGCACCTGAGGTGTAACGTTACTCGTGCTTTCATAGGATTTTTTTCATATTATTTTTCTTGAAGGTATTTAAATGACTAATATTACTTCAACGCTGGTGTTTGTCTAAGAACTCATCAAACCGCTGGTGATTAGAACCAGTTGAAGACATTTTAGTTTCCCATTACCACCAAATCATCAATCAAACTTCCTCCATTCTTAACCGTCAAAACCTTAAACCCTCATTGTGTGAAAATCCGCGCGCGCTCTACAACTCACACACGCAAACTTTTTCCAAAAAAACGCGACAAATCGATCACAGGAATACTTTCGTGTTCGGCTATCATATCGGTTAATTGGGGGTCTACGGACACTCCATCGATTTATATCGATTTGAGCCGAAAATCGATAATTTTGGAGTGGAAAACAGGGTTCAAATCGATTTGAAAAAAATCGATTTTTGTTTTTTTGGTTTATTAATTAAGGGACGTCGGACCTAATAATAATATTAGGTGGAGTAATTCAATTGAGGGTTATGAGATACTATGCAGGCGTCTCAACTCTCGTGAAAATCACAGAGTTTTCCTACGCTTGAATCTTGTATTGTGTCCTGTATTTGGAAACAGGTGGATGCTGCGTAGTAGAGACTTTTTATACTCATATTTTTCATTTCAAATTATCTCCGAGTCAAAACTCTCGGCTAGAAAATGAGGCCTTTTATTTTCATTCTCGTAAGAATTTGGTGAATTTGGTAAGCTTTTGAGTCTTAAAGCGTTCGAATTCGTCCCAGCGCTATAAGAATCACATTTACTATATTTGGTTTATATCGTACCTAGGTAATATACTCTATCTGAAAACCATTGTTGGTAACAGTATCAAGCTATGGGTATGCGCACGCACTATGAAATCCTTGAAGTTAGCTGTAGCGCAACGCAGGAGGAGATCCGTAGAGCTTTCAGGAAAAAGCTCCTGTGCTATCATCCTGACAAAACACTTTCATATGAAAATAATGAATTCTGCGAGATTCAAGCAGCTTGGAACGTGTTGAAGAATGTAGAACTTCGAAGATCATATGATGAGTCACTTCATCTGAAGGAGGCTGTCATTTGCGAAGAAATACAGGTATCAGATATGGAATCCGTGCTAGTAGATGAATATAGTACAAGTCTCACATATAAGTGTAGATGTAGTGGAGAATTTCAACTTGAGAATCTTGAATCTGAATTATTGCAATCGGGTCAAGTGAAAAACATAGTGATTTCTTGCAACCACTGTAGTAGTTGTATACAGGTTTCATTATAACGCTTCAAACAAAATGTTTTACAGAAAATATTTAAGCTTTTCATAACCTAACCATTTGAACCTCCCACTGCATAGCTTTACATACTCACTCAGTTCCATGCGTTCTGTTAACATGAACTTCTTCTAACATTTTTTTAAATTGGTGTGTATTATGTTCAGCTAACAGTATCGAAGCAGAAATTTCGTGAACTCCTAACAAATGATGAATATATGATCGAGAATAATTTTTGCAAGTGTTACAGGAACATGTTTTACAAATAGGAGTGAAATCTCTATGGTAGATTTTGCCCCATAAGTTAAGCTTTTTGTGATAGTCGAAATTTTTTTCCTTCGCATTCCCTGAGTTTCTACTTGATAATGTTATTCCTTGTCCAGATGCTGATAACAAATAGGGCCAATCTGTAAAGTACGTTTTGTCTTCAAAAATGTCAAATTGTCGACGTCTAAACAACTCGAATTGGCTTAACGAGATCATTTGCGCCGATGGGCGAGCCTTCAAGAATGTTTCCATGGAAAAATCTTCATGTAATTCCAAAATAATATCAAACTTGTTTCCTGAAAAACGAAATATGATGAACTTTTGTAATGCTATTTTAAATGCACGGGCTCGGGAAATTTTGACATTCTGGACGGTACTTCGCTTTTGAACTGGACCTTGAATATATTCAATGCGTTTATCACTATGAACCATACCCTATGATAAAATGAATGATGCGCCGTCCTTTCAATTGCAAAGTCATCAACTATGTGACTGCTAGTAGTTGTATTACCCCAAATCCGAAATTGTTGAGTTAATTGTACCACTGGTACCACCTAGGTATATAAAAATAATCCTCTAATTTAATACATATTAAGACATCATATTAACAGTAAAGTTTAAAAGACACAGTCACTAAAGTACTAGCTAAAGGTAGTAATATGTAATAAACAATCGAGCGCAGTAAATGTATTTCCCTATGATGTTGATATCTTTCCTAGGCTTAATTTAAAACTAAGATTTAGGGTATGTATTTTTTGGTTTTGTTTTTCTCAGCCAAACGCGTGTCATATTTTCATTCGTTCTCGCGAGGGTTTGCGCCCTTGGAAATGTTAGTTATTTCGATTCAACCAGTCATTTCTCATTTCAACTTTAAATATAAACATCTAAATACTTCTCCACGACTTTCTTCTCGACAGTTATTAAGGGCTTGTAAGCCGTGCGCAAAGTTAAATCCGGTTCAAGGGCATGAGTTGCCGGAAAATCTATTCAACATAGTCAAATCATTTCAGCTCGTGAGATTCTAGCTTTCTATCTTTATTCTTCGTGTTGACACTTATTTCAAGGTAAAGGACCCAACTCAACGATATAAGCAGCTTCTATTTTACGCGCAGAAGTTGAAGGCTTTTCCAAAGGAACAAAAAAATGATCAAAATAAAGTTCCAGGTTGCACCTCTCAGGTAAGTTGTACATAAGTATGGTGACCTGTATGAAATTAAACAATCAGGTTTGGATTCTTTCGGAGTTTAAAGAAGGAAAATTTTACTTTTTAGCTGATTCGGATTCACAACTGACTAAGGGTCTAGCTGGGTTACTTGTTGAGGGGTTACAAGGTTCTGATTTGCAAGAGATCTTGAGCGTACCTCCCGAGTTTATTGAAGAACTTGGGTTGAAACAAACGCTTACACCTTCCAGGACGAATGGGTTTCTCAATATGCTTAAATTAATCAAGCAAAGGGTATCGGAGCAGAGCTCTGAAAATTTGAAAAACATATGAGTTTTAAAAGAAGTTGTTCAATATTCTCAAGTATACATGTTTTACTTTTCACTTGAAAACTCTGCATCAATCACATCATCAGCAGCAGTACTAGAATCCGAACTGGTGTTTTCTTCTGATCCTGCAGAGGGTTGTGGTGATCCCTGATACATTGCTTGCCCCATCTCCATGACTTCTTTTTGAAGGGCTTCTTGAGCTTCCTTCATCTGTGCAATATCCCCACCTTCAACAGCTGATTTCAACTCGGTAAGCTTTTGATTTACTTTCTCTTTGACATCCTCTGGCACTTTATCACCAAGTTCAGTGAGTTGTTTCTCAGTTTGATATGCCATAGAATCTGCATTGTTTCTGACATCAACATCTTCGCGCTTTTTCTTATCCTCCTCCGAAAATTTTTCAGCTTCACTCACCATGCGGTCTACTTCGTCTGAAGATAACGTCGAAGCTCCGGTGATTTTAATATCTTGCTTCTTTCCAGTGCCTTTGTCACAAGCTTCGACAGAAAGAATTCCGTTTGCATCTATATCAAACTTGACTTCAATCTGCGGAACTCCGCGGGGAGCAGATGGTATTCCATCCAATCGAAAGTTACCGAGACTTTTATTGTCTTTTACAAACTCTCTTTCTCCTTGCAGAACGTTAATTTCTACACTGGTTTGACCATCAGCAGCGGTGGAGAAAACTTCAGATTTCGAAGTAGGTAACGTTGTGTTACGAGGAATGAGCTTCGTCATGACACCCCCAAGAGTTTCAAGTCCAAGGGAAAGTGGAGTGACGTCAAGCAAAACTATGTCAGAAACTTCACCGGCAAGCACGCCACCTTGAACAGCAGCCCCTAAGGCAACCACTTCGTCTGGATTTACACTCATATTTGGTTCTTTTCCTGTTAACTTCTTTACCAACTCACGAACTGCCGGTATACGGGTAGAACCTCCTACCAAAATCACCTCGTTCACTTCAGAAAGACTCAGTTTTGCGTCTTTCAAAGCTTGCTCAACTGGTTGCTGGCAACGCTTGATAAGGTCTTCGCACAGTTGTTCGAACTTACTTCTCGATAGTTGGGTATCGATATGCTTCGGACCGTCAGCAGTCGCGGTGATGAATGGAAGAGAAATCGACGCACTAGCAGTAGAAGAAAGCTCCATTTTCGCCTTCTCGGCCGCTTCGGTCAAACGCTGCAAGGCTTGCTTATCTTTGATAAGATCGATTCCTTCAGATTTCTTAAAATCTTCTGCAAGCCACTCGACAATTCGTTTGTCAAAATCATCGCCACCAAGATGTGTATCACCCGAAGTTGAGAGAACCTCAAACACTCCATCGCCAACTTCAAGGATGGAAACATCAAACGTACCTCCTCCAAGATCAAAAATTAAAATAGTTTCATTGGCTTTTCTCTCAAAACCATATGCAAGCGATGCGGCGGTCGGTTCATTGATGATACGCAGAACTTCAATACCAGCAATCTGACCAGCATCTTTTGTGGCTTGCCTCTGACTATCGTTGAAGTATGCAGGCACTGTAATCACAGCCTTAGTGACTGAGTCTCCCAGAAAAGATGATGCATCGTCGCAAAGCTTGCGCAAGACCTGGGCCGAGACCTCTTCTGCCGCAAATTGCTTACCCAAAGCTGGGCAGTCCAATTTCACGTTTCCAGCACTATTTACGACGGTGTATGGTATTTCTTTCGCCTCATTAGAAGTTTCATCGTGGCGCCGACCAATGAAACGCTTCACAGAGTAAAAAGTATTCTCCGGGTTAACAACTCCCTGGCGCTTAGCAATTTGACCTACTAATCGGTCACCAGCCTTGGTGTAGGCAACTATGGACGGAGTAGTTCTTCCGCCCTCGGCATTTGTGACAATAGTAGGAGCACCACCTTCCATAGCAGCAACCTAGGAATAAAATGAATGAAATCTAACGCTGATAGAAAAAGTAAAACAAAGCGAAGGAAAGGAAAGGAAAGCAGGAGAGAATTTGCAGTAGAAAATGCCGACTTTAAAAGTAACGTACAGCTGAGTTTGTCGTCCCGAGATCGATTCCAACTACTTTTTCCGCTCGAACTATCGTACTCTTTCTCGCCATTTTTGAATTGGAGGAACTTAATCGCGCTTTTAAGGCTCGCGTACTACCTTCGAACTGATTTTCACGAAAATTGAAAGCGGTTTTCTTCCGACTAAGAGAGAGAGCGGCCTGTCGTCCATGTCGTAAAGATTGCGAACCGCGCACAGATGCGCTTATTCTATTTGGGCTTGTAGCACTTATAGTACTCATGTTTGTCAAAATTATGTTTATGTATCGCAACAATGAGGAATCGAAGAGTTTCGAAGTATTTTTCTTTTTTTTCGGCGGCGTAGGCAAACGTCACCCTCGTTTTCTTCTTTTATTTAAGCTATCCGAAACCCTAAAACTATCAAAAACCCCGAAAATTTTAAAGAAGGGAAAAAGAACGCGGATTAAATACGAGTACTCGTAATAAAAAATATAAACGGAGTATTTATGGCATTCTTAGCCATATGGTCATCCGAGAAAATGAAAATAGTTAATTAAAACCGTATGGATCCATATATATCTAGACTTCTAATCTTGAAAATAGGAAAATATATTTGATGAAACCAAACACACAAAGGAAAAGCTTTTTGAAAGGCGTTTATGCACTTTTGCCTTAATGAATTCGAGACACGCAAAGACTTTACGTTCTGCAGAGTTTCATGCTCTTTCTAACTTTCAATGTCCTGACAAGCAGTGACCTCCAGATAACACTTATGCAGCTATTCACACGCTTAGGATGATAAAATACACGAATTTATGAAGGATTAGAAATAGGTGCGAATACTTTTTCGATAGAAAGAGGCAATCTCGGCGTAACCTTAAAAGAGGAATATTTAGTAGATACGTAGAATAAGGGAAAAGCACTACAAATAATGGCTGAATCAAAAAAAACAAGTTGTCTCTATAATATTGATGAAAAAAATGCATACGATAGATCTATTTTGCACAAGGCCGCATATTATAGCGGTTCTGCAACTTTACTCGAAAATTTAATTATGCAAGGTGCTGAAGTAAATGCACGGGATAAGGGAGCATGGACACCTTTACATTTAGCAGCAAAAAATGGTCACGTTGAAGCCTTAAAAATTTTATTAGAAAATGGGGCAAACGTGAATGTCAAAGATATTAAGCATGGCTGGACTCCATTGCATATCGCAATCGTTTCTAAGCAGTACAAAGCTGCCAACATTTTGATAAGGGCTGGTAGCAGCATAAATGAGCGCGATAAGTGGGGGAATTCGGCACAAAAACTTTTTGAGCTTAGTGGAATCCAAGAGTAAGCAGTCGAAGTTACTGTCTTTGAAACGTTCTATCTCAAAGCTAAGCCTGTAGCAAATATTTTTAATTTATTCTTCACGTGCATTCCTCTAGTTTAACAGGACTTTCGCTAAAGTTTCAACATCAAACCTTCTAAGATCTGTATAAGTTTGGCCACAGCCTAAGAATATTATTGGTATATTATTTGAATATACCATAGAAATAGCTGCCCCAATTTTGTCCCCAACAGTATCGCATTTGGATAATATAATACCATCAACTGCAGTATGTTTTTGCTCATCAATTAAATCAAGAAGTCGCTGATTAAAAATCTTAAGTTGATCAGAAGCCTCATTCCCAACTAAAGCTTCTCCTACAAAAAGCGTCAAATTCGGTTTATTTAGATTAATCAACTTCGACAAAGCTCTCATCAAAGGTTCATTATCTTGCATACGTCCAGCAGTATCAATCAATAGTACATCCATTTTCAGACGATTTGCATGTTTAACAGCTTCATAAGCTATAACTGCGGGATCTTTTTCATAACCACGCTCGTATAGAGGTATGCCTAGCCTACGGCAATGCGTTCGGAGCTGCTCTACAGCCCCAGCTCGAAAAGTGTCACAAGCTGCAACCATTGAGGAAAGTTTGTTCTTCTGCATCCAATATGCAACTTTCGACAAGGTCGTACTTTTTCCGACACCATTAACACCTACGAAAAGTATGATGTAAACTTGATTCTTAGAGCGCATCTCTTGTATTTCTCTTAGAACATCTACCTGCTGTACTGGAGACAGTATTTGTACTAAATTATCAATCACTACCTGGTCCAAAATTTTAGAAACCTCTGATAATGATGTGACTTTATTGTGCAATAATTGATTTGAAGCACTTTCGCAAATGTTCTCCGCAATTGTTTCAGCAACATTCTTCTTTACCAACTTAAGTTTAAGTTCTTCTATAACAGGTTTTAATTCTGATTCCGATAATTCAACTTTACCGATCAACTTCTTGGCAAGTTTTCCATGAAGAATTTCAGATACCCAAGTGCTATTGCTATCATCTTTTTCTATGCTCACGGAAGGGTTTTCGATATCTTTTCCATAGTTGGGAGCTATTTTCCCTTTTGAAAGATCATTCGAGAAGTCAAGCCTATTTCGAATTATGTCATGGCCAGAAGTAGAAGAGCTAACAGCAACTTTATCTATAAGTATTTCACCTCTAAATTGATCGACGCACTTCAAGCGAATTTTTTCAAAAATCCCGTCAAATACACTAGCAAAAGTAGAAGTGCATTGACTATTTTCTGATAAAACACCCACGCAGGCGCATCGAACTTGGACAAGTAGTTCACGAATATATGGGGCAGACAAAGATTTTCGGTTTGATACAACAAAAACTAGCCCAAGCTCGTCGTGAGTTATCCAATTAAATGAGAGAGAGCTTGAAATTGGAGTATAACATAAAAGTTTATCTTCACTTTTCTTCCTTAGTAGACGGTCCTTAATAACAGCATTGACCGATAATTGTTTATCATTTTCTTCCTGGGCAGACCAATGAAATAAAATTTCACCACCCCGGTTAAAAATGAAGAAAGTTTTCATCATCATCTATTCACGTAGTAAATCCAAACATGGAAATAAAGTGTCAAATCCAGCATATATATCGCGCAAACGCAGGACACTGCTCAATATCGCTTCCCATTTTCCTTTATAAAATACTGTCTTCTTTTTACGACTGTCCCTCTGGATCCTTCGGCCCAGAAGGGAGAACAAAAAAAAAATTCAAGGGATTTGTAAACTTTAAAAAAGGTGCATACGGCATAATTTCCTCATGAGGAAAATTCTGTTAACATTTAGGGTATTACCCTCAATGTATCTTCCTCTTCGGGATCTTATCGTCACTCTCTTTTACACACTAATCTTCTTACACCCGTGAACGACTCTACTACTTGTTGAATGTGGGGTAACATGACAGGAATAAATTACATGGAAATCCAAAGAAGTAAACAACTATGTAAGTTTTTCCTGACCTCATATAATTTAGATCATAGGTTATTAAATTTAAGTAATTTCGATTCGTCAATCATCCTTCAATATCCTGAGTGCGACCATATAAAGTCACCATTTGTGCTAATTTCGTTGCTTCTGGAGCCAACCTTGCAAAAAAGTGAGGGGAACCTACTCGCCATGTCCAATTTCCATCAGCTACACCCGGTGTATTCATACGAGCTTCGTTTCCAAGATTTAGGATATCCTGCATCGGAATTATGCACGTTTTACTGACAGAGGCCATTGCACAACTGACGAGATCCCACGCACAATTTGAGGAGGTCACGTGTGCATAATTCTTCAATTTCTTCCGGATGGAGTTATTTTGATTCCAATACCATCAATACGAGGTTTCATTATCATGAGTTCCTGTATAACATACAGAATTCTCACTGTGGTTATGTGGCAGATGTGGATTTTTCCCATCGGAACCCCATGCAAACTGCAGAATTACCATTCCGGGTGCATTTATACTTTCTCTTAATTCAGTGACATCTGCAGTTATAACACCCAGATCCTCTGCTATTATAGTAGATTCACCAACGGCTGACTTTATGCCGTGGAAGAATTCTATGCCAGGTCCATTGTACCATTTGCCATTTTTCGCGGTTCTTTCACCAGCTTGCACTGCCCAGTATGCAGAAAATGCCCTAAAATGGTCTATTCGAATTTCATCATGAAGCTCAAGCGCTCTTTTTATTCTACTACACCACCATGCATATTTTTCTTCTTTGTGCATTGTCCAGCAGTATAATGGATTACCCCATAGCTGACCATCGTCACTAAACGCGTCAGGTGGAGTACCAGCAACCATTTCTGGCTTCTTATCAGGGCCCAGTTGAAATAAGTGTGGGTGAGCCCAGACGTCTGCTGAATGTCCTCCCACATAAATAGGCATATCTCCAATGATTGAGATCCCCTTCGAATTCGCGTACTGTTTCAACGAGAGCCACTGTCTATGCCAAAAAAATTGAACAACGCAGAATTCATCCAGCTGATATGAGTATTCTTCGCTTAATTTTAATAACTCACCCTTTTCTCTATCGCGCAAACCAATGGGCCAATCCCACCAGTCAACCCCACGTAACTCTGGGATTTTCTCAATCACGTCAAATAAGGCCGCATCTTTAAGCCACAATTTGATATCAGATCGCTCACGAAATTCCTCAAATTCACGGCGCAATTTATCATTTTTGTTTCTATTTAACATATTTCTTGCTGCCCTGTATAGTAAGGGCTCGATAACTTCTGAAGCATCTTGAAAGTTAACATGGCTACTTTGTACAGAGCTTACCGGAAGCTCATTTGCGCTCAACAAGTTATCATTGACGAGTAATTCCAAAGAAATCATCAAAGTGTTACCACAATGTGCATCACGACCACTGTATGGAGACCAAAAATCATCTCGTATACCCGGTATGGGACGACCTGGCGGAACTAGTGGTAATACTTGCCAAACTTGCATTTTAGAACTTTCCAGCCAGTCTATAAAAGCATATGCTTCCGGTCCAAGATCACCGGTCAAATAGGGTCCCGGGAATGAAGTTGGATGCAATAAAATCCCGCAACGACGCGGATGCCGTGAAGGCGGAAATTTAGTTCCATAGCTTTCATCTGCCGGCACGTCTACTTGTAACGCGTTAAATTTTCGTAACCGCTGGTAAGGCTTCTCGAGTCTCCACATGTTTTTTGCGAAGCCTTTACAACACAGGGGTAATGTAGACATGATAGAATAGAGTATGCGATAGAATGAAATATATTAACGTACGTTTTTTATTTACGGTACGAGTACCGTTAAAAATCAAAAGGAGGAGAAAAAAGTTGGAAAGTATCTTGATTGCAGAAGGGGTAGAACCAAGAATGACCTGAGGAAAATTTTCACAATTTACAGACTAACTTTTATTCATTCAATTTCGGGAATCAGAAAAACTAACTATTTCTACAAGCCACAAAGATATCAGAAATCATCATAATTCTTAACAGCAAATTTTAAGTGTATATTGAAGTATATTGCAATTATTTCAAGCTTTTGTATCGATGTCTAGCGAACACGACGAGTAAGTTCATTCCAACACAGTACTCTTTAAACGTTCTGACTAAAAAAACTTTCGTGAAGTTATGACTACCTATTCAAGATCGTTTTGGTAGGGGATTCTGGAGTTGGCAAATCGAATATTCTTTCTAGATTCACTCGAAATGAATTTTCGGTTGAATCGAAGTCAACAATCGGTGTAGAATTTGCAACTAGGAGTATAGAGGTACACCACATCTTCAAGCAAATCTGAACTAAGTTAAAAATGAAATTAGATTGAGAAAAAAGTAGTGAAAGCTCAAATATGGGATACAGCTGGACAGGAGCGGTATAGAGCAATTACGAGCGCATATTATAGAGGAGCTGTTGGTGCGCTTCTCGTTTATGACGTTACAAAGAAAGGTACGACATTCTGTAAAGGAAGTCAAACGTTATAACGTTATAACTTACTAGAAACTTTTGCCGATGTTGAAAAATGGTTGACAGAATTGAGAGATCACGCAGATTCTAAAATTGTTATAATGTTGACCGGAAACAAGTGTGATCTCCAGCATTTACGTTCTGTCTCTACCCAGGATGCTGAAATATATGCGGCAAAAGAAGGTATTTTTTCAAAATGATTCAATTTTCAATTTACGCTGCAATACTTTGTAGATTTACTATTTTTGGAAACCTCAGCTCTCAATTCTGTAAACATTGACACAGCTTTTCAAAAAGTTCTAAGTGTTATTCATGAGGTAAAAAAGTTTTACTTCAGAATTTTTAATTTTTTACTGAGCATCTTGACTACAGCGATCACAAACTCTAGAACCAATACAGCAGAAGCAAATTTCGGAAAATTTGGTTGAAATTGAGAAGTCGAAAGCTGTAGTGAGAGAAAAATGCTGCAGTTAATCCTAGCTCTTTTTCTAATAACTTTGTTGTGATTTTTATTCCTAAATTGTAAAAGTATGAATAAAGTGAGTACCAAAGCTACTATTGTCTTCATTACGAATGAAGAACTTGTGAATATTCTCTAAAAAACATGCAACAAAAGATATACTTCAATCCCATAAGTACATAGTGCCATAGTATTTTTTACTTTAACGATTTGATACCAACAGGAATCGATGAAGTTTGCTATGCTACATATACTCTGTCATTTAGTAGAACATAACTTAGAATATACACGGTTGTAAAGGTAAAAGAAAAAACCTCGTTCAACTTACAAGCAAATGTTTTTACCATAGTTGCTTCGAATAGCTGTGTAAATCATGAACTCCGCCTTCAAGCTGAGCAGAGTTCGTACGAGTCTCTACACGCATATCACCAGAATTACGCAAGCTGTTGGCTTTTTCTAAGCTGTTTGCACCAAGATCCTGAAATCCTTGTTTAACAGCTTGCATGAGATAAGGAACCATGTGTAGAACTGATCCTTTGTCTTTCACTGTGCCTGAAACACCTTGTGCTATCTTTAAGTGTGTGCCGCTACTTAAATACCGTGAATCACTTCCTTTCAACATCGATTCTAAACTTCCCATTCCTCTATATTTCTTCAAACGAACTCCATCTTGAAAAAAATATTCGCCTGGTGCCTCGGTAGTTCCAGCAAACATTGATCCACACATGACAGCACTAGCTCCCAGTGCCAATGCTTTTACAATGTGGCCACTATTTTGAATACCTCCGTCTGCAATAACTGGAACATTAAATTTAGATGCCAAATTTGTGACCTTAAACACAGCTGTAGCTTGTCCTCTTCCAACTGCACATACTTCCTGTGTTGTACAAATACTACCTGAACCCATTCCAACGCGAAGACCGTCTGCACCAGCTTTAATTAAATGAGCAGCTTGGACCTGCGTTACGACATTTCCGGCAATGATATCTACTTCGGGAATTACCTTCTTTAGATAATGAAGCATTTCTAGCTGATACATAGAGTCACCCTGTGAAGAATCTAGAATGATGGCATCAACACCAGCGTCAGCTAAGGCAATTGCACGGCTACGGTCACTTTCACGCGTTCCGATGGCAGCGCCGCATAGCAAACTTCCCGACCGATCAGAAGATGGCACACCAATGGAAGGATTGATTAATTTCTTTTTCAGGGTAGAGCTAGTAACTACTGCAATAAGCCCTCCTGAGTCATTCAGAATAGGAAGTTTTCCTTTCTTACTCTCAATCAAAACTTTCTCAAAACTGTCCAAATCCTCCGCTAACTCCGACGTTACCAAATCATTAATACTCGTCATGACACTACCGAGTTCCAATGATCGATCTTTCAGCAATTCATGGTCCGTTGCAGTAACTAATCCCAATAACTTAGACCCAATACAGTCTGCCTCACAAATACAAGCAAAAGTGTGTTTTGATCTTTCTCGCAGTTGATCAAATTCATACAGAGTGGAACTGGGCTGAAGAATCAACAAATCAGTCAGAAAATCAGCTCTGTGATTTTTCACGCAGCTTGCATGGAAGACTTGCTCTTCGATCTTCGAGTTGTAGTGTAAAAATCCGATCCCTCCGAGTTTTGCCAGAGCGACTGCCATGTTAGATTCAGTCACAGTGTCCATGGGTGAACTTACAATTGGTGTTCGTATTCCAATATTCTTTGAAACTTTTGTTGCCAATTCTACCTCATCCGCGGCGAAATTTATATATCCAGGATGGAAGATAATATCATCATAGGTGTAACAGGTTCCTTGATCGAGAAGTTCTGCCACCCGAAGTCCGTCAACCAGGTCAAGTTCCATATCAAGAATTGACGGAGGAAGCATGTTGATCTTGCACAGGAAAACTGAGATATTATAATTGATTAGTATGATTGCACTGCGCGATTTTATCCTTAAGTATTATTGTAAGGAACGCTCAAGAGTATACCTCGGTTGGGCGTGAAACCTTCACCTTATTTCCTTTCCTTCTAAGAAATTTTGGATTTTTAAACCCTAAACCTTTTGAAAAAAGTTGAAGTCGAAAAAAGTTGAAGTGCGGCAATGGAATACGGGAATACGAGTATAGTTGGCATATAGAATATGCCACGAGGGAAATTCCAAATTCAAAAAAAAAGGAAAATCAAAAAAGACATTGACCATATGGCCATAGGTGAAATTTGTTTTCCGTTTCTTTCGAAATAATACAAAAAGTCAAAATACAAAATAAAACTCCTTTTGCTCATTTCTACATACCCTCAGCTTTATACTTGTCGAATATCTTCGTTCTGGTACTTCAGTATATCCACTTGAATTTAGCACTGTCTGTTAGACGTTTGTGTACTTCTTTTTATCGCTCGATATCGTGTAATAAGACCATAAAGTTAGTAACACAGAAAATGTATGAGTTACACAAAGTATAGTGCCTAAAGTCCCTTGAAGAACAGTTACTGAAGGATAATCAAAGCTTAACACACCAAACTTCGGGTATTTTAACCTTCATAGCTCGTAAAAATGTCGGTATGTATTTGTTCCCAAACCATACCCATCTAATCCATGTTTTAGAGCCTCGAATTATATAGAAGATCCTCAATCGGAATGGCATTAACTGACGCTTTAGATGAAATGGTGACTGCAGGAGAGCTAACACCAACTATTGCAATAAAGATATTACTTGAGTTCGATAGGTGTATAGTGAAGGAACTCGAATTACTAAAGCAAAAAACTATCTTTGGAGGCCATTTGCACACGTATAGATTTTGCGATAACGTGTGGACATTTATATTAGAAAATGTAAAGTTTAAAATAGCAAATCATGATGGTATGGTTGAAGAGATACACGCCGAAAAAGTAAAAATAGTTGCTTGTGACTCAAAAATTTTAGAAGCAAAATGAATTTTATCTTAGAATTAAACAACTAAACAAGAGTTATATTCTTGTTATCATCAAGTATCCAAATTTCCAAGTCACAATATTCTCGCAAACAAGCATCCAAGTCCTTGTAACAGCATTTCTTTTAGCAACTGCAGAATATGAGAAAAAGTTGAAATACCTCTTTTTTATAGCCTTTGTTGACTGTTAAAGAAAGAGCTTGAGCATAAGTAATGTCCGAAGAACCTCTACGTTCTACCCAATCCCTTATAATCTACACAGAGTCATCAACTTCAGTAAGAGAAATTCAAAACTTACCATGTGTATAGATGTCACTGGGTCCGTTCCAGTATTTTCTGTACGTGAATTTTCAAGACTGATCTGTACAATAGGCCATTATTTTACACACAATAGATTTGAACTAGCTCAAACCTTTGACATTTTTATCAACCTCAGCGATTCATCTACATCAGATTGCGCAACCTTGGCAAAAAAAGCTTTACTCCAACAGGAAATATGCAATAAAGTACTTACTTCATCACTCCATCGTAGTCGTGCAATAGCTTCAGATAGACGAAGAATTGATAATAGAGTCCGAGCAGTTGAATAACCCTGATACAAGTATAAGAACTTCAGCCGTGCATGTAAACTAATTTGTGCGTACCGTGGAATTTTCACCGGCTTCTTTCTCCTCTGCTCTCAATTCTGCATACTGTCCAGATATATAATCTGTTAGTTTAATAGGAATAAAGGGCTTGAATTTGCGTGAATATGAAATATATGACTGTAATTCCGCAGAGGATACGGGAGAGAATGATAGTTCCTGAAATATTGAAATTAGTAAAGTACTAATACAGAAATGTGGGACATACTGGAGGCACCCCTTCTCGATGCACATGTAAAACATGATGCGCCAGGGCCATGTCAGAATCTGAATCAGGTCTATCGAGAAGCAACCACATGAGATCAAAGCGGCTCAAAAGAGCTGCAGGAAGATTCATATTTTCTTGAGGGGTAAAGGACGTATTATATCTACCAAATGCAGGATTTGCAGCAGCAAGAACAGCAGTACGTGCATTCAAAGTCGTAGTTATTCCAGCCTGAAATACAATGGTTAAAATTATAAAGTGAAAAGAAGAAATTTACCTTTGCGATGCTTACTGTTTGCTGTTCCATCACTTCATGTATGGCAGTACGGTCACTTTCATCCATTTTATCAAACTCATCTATACAACATATCCCATTATCGGCTAATACAAGTGCCCCTCCTTCTAATATCATTTCGCCAGTGAGAGGATCTTTTTGAACAAAAGCTGTCAAACCAACACCACTACTTCCCCTACCGGTAGTGAATACTCCCCTGGAAAAAATATCAAACAAGGCTATATACACCTTATGAAGTATTTTACCTAGGTGCGATTTTAACTATGTGTTTCAATAATTGCGATTTTGCAACACCAGGGTCTCCCATGAGACAAATATGTATGTCACCCCGAACTTTTACACCATCATCTAAAACGCGTGTAACACCACTGCACAAAAGAAGAAGGAGCGCTTTTTTTACATCAAGATGCCCATATATTTCCGGAGCAATTGATTTAGCTAATCTGCTGTAATTATCAGGCTCATTCCGGTACAACTTCAATCTATCCAGATTTTTTGTGTCACTCAGTGAATTATCACTGTAATGAAATTTACTTTGCTGAATTTGCATAGCTTCGATGAAAGTATTTGTTACAAGACCAGCGTGCAATGCCTATTTCACAAAACTTTTATACTATGCAACTTTTGAAACAAAACAGTACCTTATAACCTGTAAAAGGCTTTGGAAGGAAGATACCAGATATCTCTATTATATTGCCTGGACTATGAATATGTTGTAATAATCCTAAAGTATATTTTGTTAGAGACTCACCCAACATAGCGAGTTAAAGCACCCTTGATTTGGACTTGCAGGGTGCGAGGAATGCGACCAACAGGTACGTCCTCTGATAACTCTTGAACCTTGATTTCCTGAATAAAGAATTTAGAAAAATTAAATACGCTGCATCCTGAAATCTCGTACTTGATATTTTACAAACTTTGATTCCCGAGTCTCAAGAAAAAGCTTCCCTAAAAATCATATATATAATGTTCAAATTGTGTTTAAGAATGGATACCTTTCATAGAGCACGTTCTTGAGGGGCACTCACTATAAGGTGTGAAATTTTCTCGTACAATTTCCTGGGTATAAATGTAAGAAAACCTATTGGTCTGTGGAGAAATGCAGCTAACTTCGTAAATTTTGTGTCCACATTCATCACACATAAAACAAGCAACTTCCAACATTGGTTTAACATCTCCAACACTTGTGCAAATAGCCTGAAGAAAAAGCTCAAACTTTGAAGTAATGAATTGGTTTACATAATCACCCGAAAACGAACAAGATGTCCAATATCAGAAGCTCGGATATTACGAAGTCCTTTAAGTGGGATTAATTTTGTGCCAGGGTTAAGCAGTATTTGATAGTGCTTTCTTGCAATTTCAGTTGCGAAGCGCCTATTTTGCATATTCTGTTTATTTTGAAACTTCTCTATAAATTTGAAATCATTGAATTTTATTCAAATATCACCTCTTCTGATGTAACTTGTGGTCCACAATTGGAAGTGCTTATATCGCTCTGCATCTTTCGCACTTCATCAAATACTTCCGACAGCAGTTGCAGATAAGTTTTCGAGTTTGACAACAAATCATTCAAGATGACAGAATAGTCATCTTCAGCCGAAAGGTTATACTGATAATACAAAGAAATTAACTCGAAGATAAAATGAAAAGACATGCACTTGCCACATCAATATCCTCGAGATCAATCACCATGACCTTCAACTCTTGCTTGTGATAGGAACGCTACAAAAAAAGTTTGTTTCTTCTGAGATTTTGTTATCAAACTTACCAGTTTATCTAAATACTTAAATTGGTTTCCATCTGTAAAATTCGAGATGAACTTCTTCAAAAGCTCTGTTCAATAGTCAAAGATTAAATTATTATGCGGGTTTTATTTTATCGCATTCATACCCTTTTGAAGCCTAAAATCGGGAGGATCGCGCAAGGATCCATCCATGTTTTACAAAGGGAGCTTACGGAAGATCACAAAAAGTAAGCGTTTTATGAATTTTAATTTTTAAAAATCAGAGAAATAAAACAGAGTGATCGTTTATGCTGTAAGTAAATACTGAACGAAAGAAAACCGTATCTACAAATACTATAACTAATTCAAGGTGCAGATGTGAATAATTTGTTGCACCTTTTTTAGTTAACAAACGATATCTTGTTTATCTGACCCTTTTGAATATGAGAATAGTGTAATAGTAATAGTTTATCGTTTTTGAAAATTTCGGCCTGAAAAAAGAGATTTTGTGTAAAATAAATTATTGCATGACAAAGGGGCGTGGACCTCTTCTCCTGCCAGTGGCTTGTTTCGGGTTTAAATATTTCTTTTTTCTCAAATACTGTGAAAGTGAGTTATTTTTATAAGGCTGTTTTGTACTTAATACGAGACGAAAAAAATCACTCCCCCCGTTTCGGTTTCTTCTCAACATCGAGAGCTTCGTTTGATTTCACGCGGTGGTCATACCTGGTACCATTTGGCAATATGACCATATGGATCCATACGCGTACTGGTATGGCATACTCGTAATAAAATAAAATTTATTTTTGAGGCTGTTTTGTACGAGACGAAAAAATCACTCGCGTTCGGTTTTCTATCTAGCTCCGATTTTTTATCTAGGTGTTGAAAGCCATCGTCGACATCTGAGGTCTTATTGTCAAAGTAAAACGAGAAGTAATGAAATAATTTACACAAAACTTCACTTGCTCACTCGACGGTATGGAAGTTGGTGAATTATCGAATCATCTGAAAAAATAAAGAATGCATGGTGCAAGTGCAAGATCCTAGCTTTATGCGCTTCTACGCTAAAGTGAAATAGGAATAGTTTGTGTTGAACGGATCTGAAATTTGTTGATAATGGTCAAGGAAGCTGCACACTTTGAATGAGTAATTAGTGAAGGATAATATGCAGCTTTCCTCAACCTTAACTTCAAATTCTTCTGCCAATAGGCAAAATTTTCGATACACACTTTCTCATTTCGCGGTGAAAGCTAATCTGAAATCCACTAAAATAACCCGATTAATTGTTAGAATAGTTAATAATGAAGGCACTCCTGGATCTCAAGGTGAAGAAGGTTTGAAGGATTCTCAAGCGCCACAGACGTTCAGGCGCGATGACTTGAATAAAAAAATTGCGGATGACACTTTATTACCTCCGTCCATGCGAGAGCCGGGCGCAAACAAAATGGGAGCTGCAACTGAGAACAATACCATTCATAGTGATAACGTAGGCCTGGCTAGTTCGAATAATGCTTCGAGCAAGAAGCATGCTGATTCGGAGGAACTGAAAAGTGACGTTCTGACACAAAAGATTTTCAAGACAGACTCAAGTAAAACAACAACAACGACAACAACAACGACAACAACAACAACAACACACAACAACAACAAACAAAGCAACTTCGTTGTCGCAGATAAGAAGGGAGCACCCGGAATAGATAAAAATAAAAATATAGAAAATAACAATGGCCCTCTTACATACATAACAAGACCAAGTGATAATGGCGGTGGTGTGGGAGGTGGTGGCGATGGCAACGATGGTGGTAACTCAGATGATGATGAAAGTGATTTTGATCCAGACGCATTTTCAATAACTGAAACACGAATTTTATGGATTGATAGAACATGTAGAGATGCATATGATATTGCTTTGCGGGCAAAACAACGAATGATAAATATATGGATCACTCGAGATCCCTCGAAAACAACTCGGCTGTTATTATTTTCAATTTCTGGTGTATCACTTTTTGTTCTTTCATTAATTTTATATCCAGAGAATCCTCTTGAATTCAATGATTCTGGAATTTTTAGCTCAGTTTTTGGACGAAACCCTCGGTGGCTGTTAAATCGAGAACTTGGACCCTTACAACCTACACTATTAAGTACATCATTTGCATGTGCTGCTGCTTTTGCTAAAGTTCGTCTTGGGGCTAATTTAAAACCTCTTTCTAACTTTATGCATGGGGTTCTGGGACTTCCGATGGGTTTCATGCTCGTGTTTCGATGGAACAATGCACATGAACGCTGGTGGTATGGGAGAACTTGTTTGGGAAATATTTTGTTTTGTTGTAAGAATTTGGGCGGAACCTTCTGCACATGGGTTGCTCCAGACGATCCAATCCTGGCAGCCCGTGCACTTGCGTTGATAAGTACTCTTAAAGAGTGTGTAGCAGATAGACTCAATGGAACATCAATCACAGATGCTTCTGTGGTACAAAGATTAACGACACCTTTAGAGTCAGATGATTTAGAAGGACTTTTTGGGGCATCGAATAAGGTTTTATTTTGCTTAGAAGCACTTAGAGGATGTGTGCAGGAAGCTTTCAGACGTGGATACATGCCTCCTGCAATTGCTTCCACCGTTCATGCAGAAGTTGCTTCTATAATGGATAATTATGGTTCTTGTGAAAAGGTGGTGAACCAACCTCCACCCGGTTGTATTATCACGCATTTAAAATGCACGCTTATGGTCTACGTGTGTTCCCTTCCATTTATTCTTGTGCACGAAGTGGGTCTTTTCGGTGTCGTGCCAGTCACCACATTATTATCATTGGCTTTATTCGGGATCGAAGCTGCTGCTGAGCAGATTGAACAACCTTTTGGTAACCGTCCTTATGATTTACCTGTCCGTGCGCTCATGCGTGATAATTCTCGAGATTTAGACCAGACATCTAAGCGTGTGTTAGGATTCACTGGTTTTGTAAATGGCCGACGAGACCTTGAAATTGATAAAATAATTTCAGCTCCAAACAGTTTTGCACCGAGTTTTGAAGAAGAAGCAAATTTGACTAGTGTTCAAAATGAAACAGTAGGGATGAACAAAAAGGCATGTGATGGGGAGTTTAATGCGTATGAAGTGCATGACCAATTAGACCCCCTGGTTGAGGATAGAGGGAACATGATGAACTCGAAAATTAAGGCTTCAAATGCCCGTGGCTGGTCTTCTGTTGCACTTGGCTCAAGAAATTGCAATCCGTTGTATGATGTGTTTTTCACCGACAACCTCCGCACTTGCGCAACTGCTAATACTGGAATAAGGAAGGAAGTTCAAGCATTGGATGTTAATTCAGAAGATTCTGGAAATAACACACTTAATGGACCAACAGGAAATATAGATTCGTCTAACTCGACAATGAAACCAACTCTCGACTGGAAACCAGGGGCTGATGACAAGTCAACAATGAACCATGCGATGGATAATAATCATAGTTTACGTTCTATTTCAGTTTCCCCACACTCCCGAGTGCTTATCAATGAAAGTTCAGGTAGTGATTATGAAAAGATACAGGTGAATGGACGAACACGTAAGCTTCCAACGTGGAAGACACAGGCACCCATTGAAATTATGGACCAAGTCGATGAAAAATCTTTACCAGATTCGCCAAAATATCATACCTCAAGAATTAGGAAGATGAATCTTGACTATGAAGTACAGGATCATAAGAATACTACTATTCAAATGCCTGGACGGAATGATCGAGTTGATAGGATGAGTTTCACAAGTCCTGTTGGTAACTGCCATAGCGTAGACGATATTCAGTTGACTCCTCACCCGAAAGTTTCTCGGATAATTCGTTCTTCTCCCGAGGGGGAAATTGATATCCGTGACATTCCTCATCGAGACTCATTTGAATTCAGAAAGCTGGGAGTTGATCTTGATGAAAAATTCATTTCATTATCTCATGAAAAGAACGTTAGAAAACGATGAGTTACAGCAATACAAAATAAAATTTCTTGCACATTCTTATGTACACGCTTTAATAAATGGACTACTTGACAAACACTCTAGTAATTATACGAAAAAGTGTGAAAGATTAGCCCTCCTTAACTAATTATATCCTTCTATTTAGTGAGTCCAATCGATTCTTGCACATTACTCACACCATCATTCCCTAAGAATTGAGTGAATACTGAAGAAAGAAATCCAAAGTTACGGGTTAGAGAATATTTGAGTGCTGGTGGTAGTGGCTCGAAGATTATTGCGGGATTCAAAAGCTGTTTACTCATCTTTAACACTCTTTTGACTCGCTTTTCGAAAGCAGGAGGGTAGTCTAACCACTGATGGTTTCGAATTACATTCGTTCCACGGCGGGTTTGTGTTACAAAACTTCGATCTTCGTCACGGACTGTGAAATTATGTTTGTATGTCTGGGTTTCGTGAGAGGAAGTGGATATGTCTTCATCCCCTCGGTTCCGTGCCATCTTTTGTTTCGTTTTCGTTAAATGATCCTACGAAGACGTTGAAAATACTTACAATGCTCCACAGAACTTATTATTGCACTTATGGTCACAGTCAATTCGAAGCCTAATAGCTCACGAGCCTTCAAGAACGACAAGAGAAGTGAATACTTTTTGCCTTTTAAAAGCTTTCCTACCATTTTGTTTAGGGTTTTTAATTATTACTGATAAAATGTAAAAAGAAAGAGATTTTGTGTAGAAGTGTTACAAATTACGAAGCATCTCGAACAAACTAAACACTTGTTTTGAAGTGGTTAACATTTCCACGGACGCTTTAAATGTATATTTTAGAAACCATCACTGCTGCTGAACTTCAAGATTTACTGGAGAGTAACAAATCACATCATAGGGTAAAAGTACTTGATGCACGATGGGATGACACGAAATCAAGGACATCTATTCGTGAAGAATATGATAAAGAACATATACCGCTCGCAATCTTTTACAATCATGAGTTAGTGAGCGATCTTTCACAACAGACTCCTCAAGCTTTCCCGAAGTTGACGGATTTTGTTCGATACATGAACAAAGTAAGCATTTCAGTTGAAGATGATGTTGTCATTTATGGCACTAACCGTACTAGTTTCAGTGCAGAGTATTGTGCTTTTGTATTCAAACACTTTGGACATGTGGGGAAGGTGTGTATCCTTCAAGGTGGGATCGAAGAGTGGAAAAAGTTGGGATATCGTACGGAAGTCTCTCGTGAAGATCTCGGTATAAACGAAAATAATTTCAACATCTACATACCGCATGAGCATGAAGATTCGTCGTTACACCAAGTTGATGTTTCTGAAGTTTTGAGATGTTTAGATTCTGACCAAATTCAGATTGTTGACTGTCGGGAGCCCCAAATTTTCCATGGGGAGACTTTAGATGTCTCTTTCTACAGCTCAAATGAAAAAATAGTAGAATTTACTGGCCATCGTCGCGGTCATATTCCTGGTGCAAGAAACGTCCCATTTTCTCGTATTCGTTCTGTGGAAGATTCGGATACCTTGAGACAAATTTTCTTTGACTCTGGAGTAGATCTATCTCGTAAGATTCTACTTATTGCAAGGGGTGGGATAAGTCCGGCTCCTTCTATATCATTCAAGTTGAGAAAGTTAGGTGTTACATCCGAGATTGTACGCGACGGAATGTGCTCCTGGTGCACCGCTCAAGGAAGTTCCTATCCTTTGATTTCAACAAATGATTTACACTACAGTGAATACAAGCCAATTATCGTGTGGGCTTTACCTAAAAGTCGTACAGATATTCTTGAATACTGTTTCAAAATGCACCCAGAGATTCAAATGTACAAATCTATAATATTCCCGCATTCAGATTCAAATATGCAAAATGATCAAGATGCTAGGAATTCGCTGAGAAAAGCAGTATATACTTCTATGCTAGAAATACTGAGTGTAAATGGAGGTTCAACAAAAGTAAATGTTGCGATGGAGCAATGTCGTGATTATAGAGATGCGGAAATGGAAGATTCTTGGTTAAAGAACTTCAATCATATAATTCTTGTCCGGGATCCTGAAGCAACTTCTGCATTGCAATGGTATGCCAGTTTGAGGGGGGATGAAGGTGTTGAAAGCATAAACACATTTGCTTACAAAAACGCATTTGAAATTCTTACGAGATTGAAAAGAATCGATGCCGTATCATTGATTTTAGACACTGATCTAGACCTGGCTCAAAGTCCGGAAATGACAATGGAGCATCTTTGTGACTTTGCTGGAGTTGAATATAAAAAGTCCATGTTCAACTGGGATTTCATTCAAGGGGATATTCAGTCTGCAGTATATAACGAAGTAGACTTGGCTCGCGTTTCAATTGAAGAGCGAAATATTGATGAAAAAATTTATCACGAAATAACCGCAACTGCTGCAGAAGTAAAACCATATTATGAAGCAGTAGTTTGGAACTCTATTTCGAATAGGAATATGTGGCCAATTTGTCGTCAAGGTCCATCCTCGCAAAATGGTTTTAACGTGCTTATCTGTGCCTCATTATATTGTGGTAAGTTGGACTTGCTACCATGTATGACTGCTTCATTTTTTTCAGATTCTACAATTTTCGCTTTTCATCACGATGAACTCGTGAGTGCGGAAGAAAAATGCCCGTATTTGTTTGATTTGCCTTTAGTGGTTTGTGGTGAAGTGGGAGCTGTTTTACAGATGCTAAGAATAATGAACACTAAAATTTCTAAAGGATACATTTGTGTAGTTCGTGTTCTTATCACTACGGATAAAATACCGGCGATAAAGTCGTTGACCTATCCAGTCTCTATAATTCGGTCTCACGAGGATGTTGTGTCAAGCATCTTCATGCAGGACATAATCAAATTAGTTAATTCTGATATTGAATCATTGAAGGTCGAGTCTGAAGTCGGTTTCGCTAAAGATAATGAAAGTATAGATATCAATTTTCCGAATGTGCACTGGCGAGACATATCTAAGCTAATTCAGCATTGCGAAGAAGTAAACAATATTGCCGTTATGGATGTGGAAAGTGCGTATACGTTGACTGAGATATATGCAAGATCTCTGAAAGTAGACCAGATATTGACCAAGTATGGTTGTATTTCTGGTGATCACGTAGCAATTTATCTTGAATCTTCTGCATCTTCAACATGGGCAGCACTTGGCTCCTTATTATGCGAATGCGTCTTTGCAGATGTTCCTACGTGGTATAGATCGACGGACCTCGACCGAGTTCTAGGTATTATTAAGCCCAAAGTAATCTTAACTTCGGATGCTCTTTCAAAGAATATTTCGGAAACAGAAAAGGCGAGCATCATTGTACTATCTGAAGAAATGAAAGATTTTAAATGTGTACACAGTAATTTTAAAGAACTTCATCCAACGCTGAAAACGCAGAATAAACCAGACTCCGGAGGTTTTTGCGTGCTTACTAGCGGAACTACTGGGATATCTAAAGTTGTATGCTGTCCGGAGGCCTCTCTTACTGATTCGCAACCAATTTTTGAGAAGATTTTAAGAGATGGCGATCGGGTCGGAAGTTTCTGGGTATATTACTATTTTTTAATCCCTATTATTTCTGGTTGCACTTTTGCCATCATACCGTCCGATTTTTTTCTGAAACCAAAAGAACTATGCGATTACGTGAAACAAAAGCAGATTACGGTCCTTTTCTTAACTCCCTCTATTTTGGAGAGTTGTTTGGTAAATGTATCAGGTGAAATTTTTCAGGAATCTTTTAATTCTGTGCACACCCTCATGTTGACAGGAGAACGTTTCCGGGACCAAATCAGAGATTCATTTTTGGCCAAAATACCTGCATGTAAGGTAATAAATATATACAGCACAAACGAAAGCGGTGATCTGGCAGTTTACAAAGATGGTTGCTTCCAAATTCGAGAAGGTACGAGAGCAAGAATACTTGACGATTCTGGGCGAGCTGTTTTACGTGGTAACATCGGCCATCTGTTCGTGCAGAAACAAGGTTTGCTCACAGGATACTGGACGGAACATGGTGAGACCTCAATGAAAAATGATTGGTATGATACTGGAGACTTAGTTCGCTGGCTTGGAGGAAATAAAATTACATTTGAAAGTAGATCGAATGGCGCTCACGTCAAAATTCGTGGATTTAAAGTCTCCCCTCGGATGGTTCAAGATTTATTGCTTCAACATAAATCGATCAAAATAGCAAAGGTCTCAATTTTTGGTGAAGATGATGGAATAGAAATCAGTCTTGTCGCTGCCATCGCTTTGAACGCGAACGAATCAATATCAGAGAATGAAATTCGTGAATGGATGCAGGCACGAGCTCCACATTATATGATTCCTAGTGCTTTTTATTATTTAGAAGATGGAATTCACACCTCCACATCTGGTAAGGATTTAAAACTTAATGTAAAGAAATTGAAGCGAATTTCGGACTGTGTTTCAAATGACTTGAGTGCCACCGAATCAGAGTTGGCCAATATCTGGAAGACGGTATTAGGTCAACCGCAACTTAACTTGAAAGGAAGTGACAGTTTTTTTGACCTCGGCGGAAGCTTAAAATTTGTTGAACTAGCTGATGCTATATCAAAATATCGAAATCAAGAGGTTCAGGTAGGTGATATTCTGTCGAAACCTACCTTATCAGGAATGGCGAGTTTCTCTTCAGTGGATTCTAGGGAATTTAATGCATTCAACGAGGCGGAAAAATTTACTTTTAGCTCATTGGCTCGTGAAAGAAGTGAAGAAACTCGAAGAATTATTTTTGACTCGTGGAATTTGAAGACTAAAAAGAACATCTTGTTAACGGGTGTCACTGGGTATGTTGGTGCGTATCTATTGCGTGATTTCATCGCAGATAATTCCGTCGAATGTATTCACTGCGTCATTAGAGCTAAAGACAATCAAGAGGCTAACAAAAGGGTTCATGGTATGAGTACTCGTCGTGGAATTTCTTTTGGCGATGAATATTCAAAGAAAGTAGTACTCGTATGTGGTGACGTTTCAAAGCCATTACTTGGTATCCCCAGTAGAGAATATGAATCTTTGGTCTCGTGTATCGATGTTGTCGTGAATGCGGGAGCAGAAGTCAATATGCTGAAGGCATATTCTGCACTGGCTGCAGTAAACGTCGGTGGGACAGTAAATGCGCTAGAATTTGCGGCACGAGCTCGCGCTAAGCATGTGTTCACATCAACAATGCTTCCTCTCCCTGGAGAAGAGGCAACGGGCTATCGAAAGAGTAAAGAAGTGGCAGAACTAGTGTGTTTGCGTGCTCAAAGTGAACTAGGTGTCCCGAGTGCGGTTCTCCAACTTGGTGATATAGGCATTTCTACAGATGAAGGAAGTTTTGCCCCCGATGACGATTATATCGTGATATTCCTGCGAGCTTGCGTTTCATTGAATTTATTTCCGCGCACAGATTGGGCCTTCAGTGTTATGAGTGTAAACGACTGTTCTATGATGCTAACGAAACTTTCATTGGAAGGAAAGGTTGAAAGTTTTGATGGAAATGCCCGAGAAGTGAAAGGTAAATTAATAAGATTTGATCAACTGTATAGTTGGATATCGAAGGATATACCTCTTTATATGTGCAGTTTAGGAGGATGGACTAATGCTGCGAAAAGTGGAGCTGCGGATGGCATTGATGAGCTCAAACGAGCCCTACTTTTGCTCGAATCCATGGAGGTTGAGCTTGCCGCGGAAGGAGTTCGGCTTGAATCCGGTGAAAAATCCGGTGAAATAGATTTATGCGTAGATGAGCGATGGGGTCAGAGTTTGGCAAATGCATTACAACTTGAATCTTTGACTTCAAATAAAGACAGCGCGACCAAGAGGTCAGCTCGAACAGTTGCTTATGCAGCTCTTTCTCAAGGTGAAGAACTTGTTCCAATTAACATTCGTTTACAGGATATGACGAATACTTCGGTTGAGATACAAGTTACACATTGTGGACTTTGTGGTTCGGACGACCATCTTATTTCAGGAGACTATGGAGACTATGCCGTGTGGCCACAAGTATGTGGCCATGAAATAGTTGGCATTGTCACTCAAGTTGGCAACGCTGTCACACACTTGAAACCAGGGCAGCGCTGTGGAGTAGGTTGGCAGTGTTCATCATGTCATGATTGTGAGTGGTGCTTGAGAGGTAACGAACAACTTTGCAGTAAAGTTGTGTGCACTTGCTGTGAGGGTAATCGAGGTGGCTTTGCAAACCTAGTACGCATTAAGGACGCTTCATTTGCCTTCAACATACCAAAAAATTTGGACTCCGCAGAAGTGGCCCCTTTGCTTTGTGGAGGACAGACGGTTTGGACTCCGCTGAAGGAACAAACAAAGCCTGGTGATCGTGTAGGAATTTTAGGTCTTGGTGGTCTTGGACATATGGCAATTAAGTTTGCGAAAGCGCTAGGATGTGAAGTTACGGCAATTTCTTCCTCTGAGTCCAAAAAGAGAGAATCAATTGAACATGGTGCAAAACACTACATTTTACACGCAGATAGAGACGCAATGGCACGCAGAAAAGGAACTCTGGACTTTATTCTCGTTACTATCGCGACAAACCAAAGAGTAGATTTCGAAAAATTCTTCCATTTGTTACGGCCGCGTGGTACAATTTGTTTTGTCGGGATGTGCCCGCCAATAACAGCAGATGTGTTTTCCATGGGGTTCACAATGTGTAATATAACGACCAGTAATACGGGAGGGCGCAAAGATATGATAGAAATGTTAGATTTTTGTTCGCGGAATGGAATCGGAGCTTCAGTGAAGAAAAGACCACTATCAAAAATTAACGACGCACTTGCTGAGCTAAGAAGGGGTGAGTCTTCGATTCGACACGTTTTAGTGAACGATCTTTGAGGAAGATGCTGTGTACGAATCAACTTACTTTTATAACAATAAATACAGACAACTACTAACCTCATTAGTATCATTACTTGTTCTATTGCGAACGTTTCCATCTGTTTGTATCCATCTTTACCCGTCGAATGGGATGCAGTTGTTTTCCTTTGTTGGAGAGAGCAATTCCCCCCCTATAAATTTTCAAGAATCGCACTTACAAGATCCAAGCGACCTCTTGGGTGCACGAACTTTTGGGCAAAACAGTGC
>MDTG01205099.1_pt1 | contig 42481 bp, 35 predicted proteins | sample 811421 | NCBI WGS metagenome assembly MDTG01 (sample SAMN05326645, study PRJNA326480) | marine metagenome | isolation source: seawater | place: Pacific Ocean: South East | collected 2011 | reverse complement strand
TTCCAATTACCTGTCAACTTATCTGGACAAAATAGTGGTTTGATGTTTAAGGTTGATGATAAGGTTGGTAGTGGTGTCAATGAACTTATATTTAATACGGGCAGTAGGGAACTTGTTTATCTACGAGCAGACAAAGATATTGAACCTAATGGAGATTTTCTTTTGGGTGCAGATTCTATAGAAGAAAGAATCATGTTGATCACTAGATCTGGAATGTTTTTAAATAATGTGGGTAGTGATCATGGATATGATTTTGTTTTAAAGGGTAGTGGTACACAAGATCCGGTTAATGGTGATAATGCCGTATATTTATTCAAGTCATTAGTTTCTGACAATAGTGTTAGAATGCATAATATTACTGGTGTATCTGGTATTTTCAAACAAATGACTTTTTATGATGGTCTTAGAGTTCCTTTAAACTTAACAGGCACACAACTAAAAGTTCAAGCTAATGGAGATTTAGTTAGTCAATCATTCCAAAAACATAGTCTACTATTTACAGATAAGAATTTCGATACTTCTGGTAATAATACATTAAGATATTATGCTGATTCGCAGGCATTAACTATAGGCTCAACTGGTGAACCTCCTTTAACAGCAGACAGTGTGTTTTTACAAGGTGCCTCTAATACATTTAATAATATCATTTTAGGTTCTACTACCAATGTAGATACTGTATTTAACAATGCTGGTGCTGGTGGTAATAGAGTTATTATTGTTGGCAGTGGTAATGCCGGTAGCCAGAAAGGTTTCCAGTATGATGCTAATACAGGTTCATTAGGTGTAAATGTTGATACTGTAGACAACACCTGGCAATTAAGTGGTGGTAGTGATACAAAATATTGGTATGAGTGTGGTAAGTTAGTTGTTGATGGTAAACTTAGAGTTAATTCTATTCAGTTAACAGCAGATGGTAAGGCATTACCGGGTAGTAATTCTGTAAATAAATACTTAAAGGTTACAGATGCAGCGGGTAATGTTGGTTTAGATACATTAAATTTAACATATCAATTCAGTGGCCTGCATCCATTAGAGGTACCAGAGGATCCTACTGATGCAGACAAAATTGAAATTGGAATTAGTGAAAAAAATGCAGCTGGTACACCTCTTGGTGCTAGCGCTAACGGTATAATGTTAGTATGGAACGGTAGTAAGTGGGTTCATAATAGAGGGTTTAAAAATATCCAACCTGCAGACGGTGGTAGTACTAACAACACTGCTGGTATAGAATTTGGTAATGCTATAGACATAAACGCTTGTAGAAATACACATAGTTTTGCTGCTGGTAGTTTTGCTAGCGCCAGTGCTGCTGGATTTGATAGAATGCAAGGTTCTAGTCAATTTAGTAAACATTATCTAAGAACCATAACTATTAGTGATAGTGTCGGTAATGTTAGTAAAGAAATGCTTGCAGACTATCATAAAGATTCTACTACAACAGCAAATGCGAATAATACTATTAGTTTACAATACTCATCTTATCCAGATAGTCAAAATACTGAACATAACAGAAGTTTAGCGTGGCATTATACAGTAGATTTTACTGCATTATGTAATGATGGTACGGCTAATGGTTTTGCTACTATTGGTGGTAAAGAAGAGGGTGTTATTATTAGCTATAGAGCTGCTGATGGAACACGTAAAACAAGTAGAACTCAAATTAGTTATAGCCAAGGTCATAGCTATGATGGAGGAGGTGCTGCATTTAGTCCAGTAAATCCAATAATTGAAGTTGATTATATTAGTGAGGCAGACGATGCTAATGTTCAACGTTTAAGAGTAAGAGCAAAAGGTACTCCTAGTTGGAATTGTGCTTGGAATGCAGTAGTAGATGTAAATCAAGTACACATGCCTTCAGGAATGAATTTTATTAATTCGGACACATAATAAAGAGGAACTTGTATGGCAATGGACATTGTATACGGTGGCTTTAGCTTTCGTTCAGCGGGCTTAGCTGTACCGCTAGTTTCTTTAAATACTCAATTGAGTACTACAGAGGGAGGCTATCTAATTGGTGGTATTTTAAGTGTCACTTTAGATGGTAAAATTGTTGCTGATGGGACTAATGATAATAGTAATTATACAACCAATAGTCCTGGCATTGACTCTTCTAACCCAGATCCGTGGGGTACAAGTCTAGCTACCGATATGGCTCGTATAAATTCTGCTTTTAATAAGGACTATAGACCATTATATATTAGTTGTGGAAATACTGTTCCTACCCTAAATACAGACGGGGATCTTAGAACTAATACAGATATTATATGGGATTTCTATCAAGTAGATCCTTTGTCTACTAAAATAATAAGTTCATCTTTTACTAATAACACCGATCCACAATGGATGCATGTAATTGATTACTCAATAAATTTAGAAGTAGATATTACAGGAGCAACGGAATGGCTTCCAGCACGAGGTGGTCCATATTTTGTAACAAATATTCAAGATACTTTTAATATTACTCCTATGGCCGACAATAAACCCTATTTAGGTATTGGTAATGGTAGTAATATTATGGATGGTGGAGATAAGGAAAAGTTGATCGATTATTCAAATAAAAGTAAGGGTAACATGTTTCCTTTTGCTACTGGAGATATGTTTCCCCAATATACTATAACACGCACTATTTCTGCACAAGGTAGAGCAACAAAACCTTCTCATAACAATCACCAAAGTACTGCTGTACAAAATGCTAAACACTTTGTAACAGGTATGCTATATTTTAATAATAATGTGTATGGTGCTTTTAATAATCTACGCATAAGCAATCGTAACACTGTAGTAGAAAGTAGTGAAGCTGATGGAACATATAGTATATCAGATACTTTCCAAGCTTTCTCTGGAGAGAATTCTACTCCTTATACTGATGTATTTAATATTTCATGTACTACAGATAGAAATTTTTTGCGTACAGTAACTATTGATGGACAAATTAGGGGTTATGATAGTTATGTAGAAAATAGCAATAAGTTATATTGGGATATGACAATACCTGCGGCTGATGGTGATGGTGAACATGTAAGTGAAGATGAGTTCTTTTTCCCATTAAACAAAGATCCTGCTGTAGACCGAACTGAATACCCTGCTGATCGTAATGGACTAAATTATTACGGACCATTTGGCCAAGCTCGTTATAGATTTGAGGAAATGGTAAAACAGCAAACTTTTTATTACAGATGTCTAGCTATAGCTTTTCCTAGTGGTTTTCATGTGCAGCCACCAGGAAAAGGTCAAGGTGCTTCTACAGCTGGTGAAGAAGTAGATTATAATACAGGAGCGAGGTTGTTAGCTCCTCCAGCCACAGGATATGATAGAAAACTTGAGGGTGCCACCAACGATACTTTTATCAATTGGACAGGACTTTTAAATCCTAATCCTAAAGAAGCTAGCTATACTATTAATGATAGACAAGGAACTATTAACTATAGTATAACATTTGATTCTAGAACATTCGACTTAGTTCCTGGTTCTACTAAGGAAAGCATACAAGTAGAAGATGACTATGCTCGTAGAGATTATGCTGCAACAAATATTTTAGGTGGAAACGCTGTAATTCAAGATAGAGGTACTTATACTTTACCATCTAGAACAGTTACTTACAGTTCCACATTTAGGCCACAAAGAAACGAAGGCAGTAGATTTCCATTTATACCGAGCAAAACATATGCTTATATATATACAGCATTAGATCAATTTAATCCTAATAGATTAAACCCACAAAGTGTACCAGACAATAAAAAACAAAATTATTACTATTATAGTTGGATTAGTGATGAAAGTGAAAGTGTTGATCTGATTAATGGTTCAGTAAATAAAAGTGTTACGTGGAATTATGAACTTAGATACACAAATTATAATTACTTTACTACTGCTAAAAAAGACTTTTTTGCTGCAGGAGGTGTTGGCTATGCTGGTATGAGAATAGGCAACGCTCAATCTAATTATCCTAGTATACCATCACCAGCCACGAACCCTTATGGATAGGTTTTACAATGGAAGTACAAATAACATACGGACCAAGTAATGACTTACTAGAATTTAGTTCTAGACTTGGTTATCCTACTCCTACAGTAAATATGTCTACACAGAGTATTCGTACTCCTGCTGGAGATTATTTAAGTGACCAAACTACTATAACACTAAATGGTGTAGTCTATACTCAAAGACAAGCTGATCATGATACACAAACATTAACAAGTGCATTAACTAAGTCTCCAGGTCCAGACAAAAATTTTGATGATGCAGAATATAATGATTATACTGTTGAGGGACTATTAGGGGCAGCTAGTGGTTTAAAAAGTGCTGTATTATCAAGAAATCATGGTCTTCTTCAAATTAAAACAGCAAATAATGCCTTCCTATCATATGGTCATGCTAGTGTTGATAGTATTAGTTTTAGTCCTAGCAGTAATAATTGGAATCAAACTGTAGATTACGAGATAGTATTTAATCAGTATTCATATAATACTGGTAGTTATTTAATTAACAAATATAATCACAATACTGACCAACCACAAGCAGAAAATACTGGTGAATATATTACAAGCGTTACTGATAGTTATAAATTAGAACTTATGGATGATCTGTATGGCTTCGGTGGTGATTATATACCTACTTACAAATTGACTAGAACATTGGGAGCAGTAGGTAGAGTTATTCAGATGGGTAGTGGAGCAGTTTATCATGCACGAAATTGGGTTGCACAAAGAGAAAAAGTTGCTCCATTAACAGGTATGTTTAGACCTGAAAATTTTATTTTGTATGATCAGGAAAGATCAATTGATGTAGATGAGAGTGCAGGTTCGTATACAATTACTGATAATTTTATTGCTAAAAGTGGTGTTCCTTATATACATACTAGCGAAGTAGAAGTTAGTACAGATGAAATGGAGAACCACACATTTACTGTTAAAGGTAGCATTAAAGGATTAGTACCTGCAACTGGTGTTTATGGTTTTCCAGTAAAAGATCCAAGTACCGGAGCACCTAAATACCCTGGTATACAAAATCAAATATATCCTACAGTTCCTACACGATATGATCCAACAACTGGTAGAATAAGTACAGATGGTAGTGCTGCTGGTAGTTTGGCTACAGAACATCCAAAGGAGACTTTTGATACTGAAATACCTATGACCGCATACCATAATGCTGTAATAGGCTATCAAAGTGCTGATTCTAGTATTTTCGGTCAGGCTTTATATTATAATAAACTAGCAAATGATTTTTTGCTTCCGGATTCTAGAACACCAGAATATGCTAATCGTAGAGATCAAAGAGTTAATCCTATTCCATTAAGTATCACTGAAGCTGGTTTTCCTTATGAGGGCAAAATAGATTATACTAGACAATATGATTGTAGAGATGTTCCTATATTAACAGGAGCGCTTACAGAGTCTTTCAAAGTAAGTCAAAATTTCCCCACCGTTAGAAATAAAGAGATTAAAATTTTAGGTAGAAGGCTTGGTCCTCTAGTGTATGAATACTATAATAGCTTAAGACCAGGAAGTTTAACTGTAACTTATGAAGGAGTTTTCCCTAGAAGGCAAGGATTAAAACAATATAGTTTTCCGCAAGGACTATTGAATGATTTAAATGATTTTTTATTTTTGTATAGGCCGCCAGGAACATCGTATCTCACAGAAGATAAAGAGACACTGAATATACATGAGAATAAAGTTACTAGAGTATTAACATGGTCATATAATATTAAGGTAGATTAAATGGCAAAAAAAAGGAATATAGATGCAAATGGTCAGGTATCGGAATATGTAAAACCTTATGCACAAACACAATACTTAGGATGTAGTGTTGTTAACTTTACTATGAATTTAGGGTGGGGAGCTAGTAGTAGTAGTTGTAATGTAACTTTAGCCGCAGATTATTCTTCCCATTGGAACAGTGCTGATATGGCACCAATGCATACTGAATTAGCTAATCAAGATCAAAAACCTGGTCTTACTGATAAAGATACAATTACTAATTCTCAAGCATTTAATAGCAATACACTTGAAAAGCAAGACGCTAGCAAGTCTTTATTTAGAAACTTAATATCAAAAGAACAAGCTAAATATAATACTTTAAGAAGTCAGAATAACGCAGAAACAGAGGACCAACACAAAGATGTTGGTAAAAAATGTTGGAATACTATTTATGGTGCTGGAAATGTATCTCCTGCAAACTGGTTCGATCCTGACCCTGGATTTATAGGAAACAAAAATCACTATGCTGGACAAGCAGATATAGATATAGTAGGATGTCCTACTTTTTTTAGATTTGATGATACTTGGTTTGGAGGAGTAATAAAAAGCTGGAAATATAGTGATGGTACATATAATGTCACACTAGGTAGTTTTAGTGATTTACTTAAGGGTTGCAAGATGATACTATCTAAGTATCGTGGCAGTATTACTACAAGAATTCCTAATACTAGTAATGCTATAGGTGGCGCTGCCGATATCAGTGTTCCTTACAATGATACGAGTTTAGCGATTACTGATCCAAGTAAATATAAAACCACACCCTATCAAGGTAATATTCCAAATGTATTTAATATTTTTGGTTGGTTAGAAGCATCTGGTTTTGGTAATAGTGGATATACAGAAGAAAAAGGTATACCTGCTACAGTTGTATATGATACTTTATATACTTTTTTATCAGGTACAGTGGCTGATAATGGTGATCAAAGTCTAAGCGCTTTTTGGGATACTGCTCAGTCTATGGCTGGCCATAAAGGTAATAGCCCCACTACTGCTGTTTTGGCTAATGGTAAGCGGGTTAGTATATTTGGTCCCAATCATGGTCAATGGAGCCCTTTCGGTGCTATTGTTGCAAAAACTCCTTTGCGTAGAGATACTGGAACATTCATTAATCCTTATACAGCAACCTTTGCTACCAATCTAGGTTTAACAGGTAGACCATCGATTAATTCTTCTCAAATAAACTTCACAGAAATGGGTCTTGTTCGCACTGTTTATAGTACAGATGGGAACTATCGTTCTTTGTTTAGATTAGATATGAGTATGGTGCCTAGACCTCCAGCTGGTGCTTTTATTAATGACGACTCTATGGATATACTTAGTTTTATAGAATACTGTTGTGATAATGCAGGTTGTGATTTTTACTTAGATTTCTATCCGGATAATGCATCTAGTAACTTTTCTGGTGTTATTCAGGTGAACGTGGTGACTCGAAGGGTACAACCATTACCTAATATTATTAAAAATTTTATTCTTGGTATAAGTAAAGAAGATCAAGTAACAGAATTTAATTTTGGAGAAGAATTTAATGATACAAAAAGTCGATCTATATTAATAGGAGGCCCTCAACAAAGACTGTATCAAGCTAACTCAAATACTGCAGGACAAATGAAACACAGGAAAGTTTTTGAACCAGCTTTAAATAGTTGGGCTAACGCTGGATTTATGGGGCCTAATAGTTTAAATAATAGTTTTAGAAATACATTTAGAGAACCCGATCCTACTGTACAAAGAGCATTTAGTGATTTACAGGGACTAAATTACAAAAGTGTAGGTGGTGCTGTTGTAGCTCAAGAACACAGTAGATTTTTCAGTCAAAGTGATACAGGTTTTAATAACTCTGTATTCCCTAGAGGCTCTTACTTTGGTGTGAGTTTTCCAAATTTAGGTAATCATACAGTAGGTAGCTATCCCTTATATAAAGATATAATTTCTCCTTATTTTGGTTATGGTGCAGATGGTGAACCTCGTAATACCTACTATGATAGAAGAAGCAGACAGATGCAAGTTGTAATTAACTTTCAAGATATTGCAGCATCATTTCCTACACCATATCAATCATCTGTTAATGCTAATTGGAGTCCTCAAGCCGCTGTGCTTGCAAGTAGATTAGCAGCAGGAGGGGATAAAGATATTATGGGTACTGATCCCGTAGCAGGTAATCTAACTGTAGGATATGGTAAATTAGTTGTTGAAGAAAATGAGATTAGAGCTGCAATGACAGCAGACTCGAACGAAGAAGTAAAGAAAGCCTACGAAGATAAAGGGGCTATGGCTACATGGTTAGCTTATACGGCAGATAAGGTTACTGTTGGTGTACCCACAGCAATGAGTAGATTGATATATAGTTATGTAACAAGAAATTGGAGTTCTAGCATTGCTCTTGCATTACTGACAGGCATGGGTAGTGAAACTCTTGCGACTGCTATTGGCCAACACCAAGACAACGTACACTCAGCACTAAGAATAGCGGCTATACCAGCTGGAAGATCTGCATATCAGAGACTACGATCATTTAATAGTGTAAGCCCAGCTGCTCAAGCGGAGGGTTTGTCTAAGATATTAGATAATATACATGGATTTTTAGCAAATTTAGGTAATACATATTATGGTAAAACCTATGGTGTTAGAATACCTAATGTAAGTTCTTATTTTGATGGAGGTAGAGTTAATTTTTCACATGAAATTTGTGATTATGCTTGGGAAGAACCAGGAAATATGATTGATAATACTATGATGGTTGGTAGTAATACAGCAGCGTTTTTCCAACAGGATGGTGGTAAAATATCACCGATATTAGGGTTTGATAATACAGGAGAGAAAGCTTTTGCACCCGGTCTATTCAATATGGGACCTCAGTTACAAAGTCAATCTGTGATTGATGGTGGCTTTGGGGCTTTAACATCAGCTTCTCATGGTGTTTATTCTCCTATTATTACTGATGCTCCAGAAGATTCGTATATTAATGTTCCTAATCAACCAATTAATGTCGGTACTCTTAATCAAATTGGGACAATATATACTGAGTCTGAACTTAACAGTTTAAGAAGTTTAACAGGAAAACCAGCAGCTTCTGCTAGCACACACGGAACAAATATACCTGATAATTTCCAGTATAAAATGTATGTTAAGGCTACTGTTGTTCCAGAAAATCCAGCTAATATATTTAATCCAAAAATTATTTATGACAATGGAGCAGCCAAGGTTGTTATGCAAGCACCTGGCGGTATGTTTATCGCAGGCAGTAATACAACAAGTGATGCTCAAGATGCATCATTATCAGTAATGTTTAGTAAATCACCTATTTTACAAGCTGCTCTGGGTGCAATATATTTAACAAATGCTTATGGTCAAGAAGTGCCAGCAGAAATTCAGGGTAATCCTATTGGACCGGTTGCTATATGGGGTGCAAGTCCAGCAGCTGCGGGATTGGCAGCTAAGTATTTAACCGCTAGTATTGCAGGTAATTCTGCACCATTTCAAGCTAGAGCAGCAATCCCAACATTTGCTGCTATACCTATTAAATATAATTTAGCTACATATGGCCCTTGGGTTTCTCATCCTGGCTCTATAAAGAGTACTGTTTTTCCTAGTCTTAGTCAAAATGCTTTAGACATAGCGTTAATTAATAATTTAGTTGGAGGCGTTGATGTGACTACCGATCAAGGATTAGTACCTTGGGAGTTTGGTGGTATAGACGCACTAGATTCAGCAGCTTTATTAAGAGTAAGTGAGAACAATGAATTTCAACAAGTTTTAGAAGCAGGGAGTATCACACTAGCAGGTGTTATGATGAATAATGCAAGAATAGGTTCTACATTATTAGGTGGGGCATATGCACCTATAGTCACCAGTGTTTCTGTAACCATAGGAGATAATATTACTACAAGATATGAGCTTAGAACATTTAGTCGTAAGATAGGTTTTTATAACAAAGAGGCAGCTGATAATATTAAATTCTTTAATCAAAAATTTATTGCTGCTAATCAAAGAATTCAAGAATCTCAAAGGACTGCTGTAGAAAAAGCTACTTTTGTAGGAAACAGATTAGGAGGAGGTTATTAATGAATAATAACTTGTTTATAGGTAAGAACTGTAATACTACGCCGGTATCTAAAAAGCCGACTAGTCCATCACAAATACCTTATGCTATGATAGATCCGCAAGGTATGTTTAGACCCAATAATGGAGTAAGCTACAATAATCTCGATGTTCGTTGTAGTACAGAAGTAAATGTGTGCTCTGTAGATGATAAGTTTGCTACAGAAACTTTGGTACCACAAGAATACTCTCAAAATTCCATTATGAGTCTTGATGGTTTATTTTCTCCTATATCTTTTTATCCTACGCCTTATGCCAGTACTTTTAATTTAGCTAAGTATACTAGAAGTAAATGTCCTATGTGTAAAGGAAAAGGTATACTGCAAATTGTTATTAATGATCCTCGTAAAATGACTGAGGAAGTTACGGCAAATCAAAATGTACAATCTGCTCAAAATGCTTTAAGAACACCGTACAAACAAGCCTGTCAGTTTTGTTCTCCTGATGCTGATAAAACAACAGAACAAACCTATTCAGCTTCTCAATCATATACAATGCCTCCTTACATTGTGTCGGATGGTAATGATGGATCTATAATAGATTCTCGATTTACGGCTTTGGCTGGTACTACCAACAAAATTAATAAATTTAATTTAAATCCCGTTGTAACTAATGGAGGAGAATTTTCAATTCCAAATGCAAGACAACCAACTGATGGTTGTGTTCACAGCATAGAGGCTGTTGGTTTTGGTACACAGCCACCAAATGCTAATCAAGATGTTAGGGGAGTATATAGTAGTGATACCTCTAATTATAGTGAAATGGAAGGTAAATTTCAAAGCAACCAAAGATTTATAGGGTTACGTGGACCTGTTATGGTACATGGATGGGGTTATGATCAAGAAGGGTACCCTGTACCTAATGCTTCAGGTGAACCTATGGTAGATGGTAATGGAACACCTATGTATGATGGAAATAAAAATCCTCTCTATAAAAATCAGGTATTGCAAAATGATGGATCATATAGTGCTCCTTATAAAGAAAAATCATTTTACAAAGGATGGGCTTCTCAACCTACCACGTGGCCCGTTGGCCCTATAGATTTAAGATGGGATGATAAAGCTTGTGTTTGGACTATAGGAGGTAACTATAAAGATATTTGGGTTACTTTAGAAAATGATTTAGCTACTAGCGAACCTGTACGTGGAACTATAGAAGATGATATATCTAGTGCTGATCCTTTACCGGATGGTTTTCGTAAATTAGTATTTGTGAAAGATCCTACAGGAATGTTTAAAGCTCCTAGAGGAGCAGCTCTATTTTGTTCATATAATACTGATAATGGTTTTTATGAACCTAAATACAATCAACCATTTATTGCTATTGGCAAAATTACAAGTGCTAGTACAGCAGATATTGAAAATACGTTTACATTAAAGTATAGTAAGGCTGGCATATTTGAAACTTATGAAGGACAGATATATAAAAATCCTTTATCTTTACCTGTAGTTGCAGGTAGAAAAGGTATGTTTACATTTATAAATGGAGCATGGTCTTTGATGAATATAGGATAAGGTATTATGTCTATTTGTACTATTTTTAATAAAGCTTTAAGAGATGACGCAGAGGGAGCACCATCTGTAAATACGCGTTTTTTAGAAAAGCTAATTCCAACGTATAATTCTGATGAAGTTGGTCTTTGGCATCCTATAGTAATATATCAAAAAGATAATAAGTCAAAATATTGCGATCCAGTAATTCAAGCAGGACTAGATAATGTTACATCTTTAGACCCATGTAATTGTAGTGATGCTCAAATCGCTAGTGTCGGTGGTGGATTTTATGAAAATTACAAAGAAGCAGATTTAGATACTGGTTACTGTGGTAGCTACAAAGCTAATTGGAAATTATATGATGCTGGTACAGGTGAAAGCTCATCGGATGTTTTAGGTGATAAGGGTGTTTTTGAGTCGGATTGTGCTACCGGAGCATGTGATGTTCGTTTTAAAGTGGATGATTTTATAGCTAAAGTACCAGTACTTAATCAGTCTTATATATCAGGATTTTTTGATTTTAAGCATTTACAACAATTCCCAGCTTGCACAAACGAAGGATTAGGTCTTGAGAGATTTATTGAATATAGTTCTTTAGATAGGATAGATTCTCAATATGCAAATTTTTGTATAGATTGGAAATTAAAAGAAACTATATCTGAAATAGACTATGAGCCTATAACAACCTATCATTTAAATGAATATACACATAATAAATCTTCTCTAAAAGCTGAAAAAGTTAGTAGAACCTGTGGTAATTTTATATTGACAGATGTATTAGAAAATTATAGTGGTCAGTACAATATGTACGACAATATGGGTAAAAGTCAAGAAATACCTACCAGTAGGAATTTTACTAAACCATATGGATTTAATGGTACAACTCATAATAATTTATTTATTGGTGGTGAGAGATTAGCATCTCATTGGAAATGGAATGCTACTAGTGGGATATTGGGATGGTATAGATATTATGATGTAAATAGAACAGATGATAGACGTCCTATACCGGGTGTTGATTTGTATATTTCTCAAGGAGATGTGTTTTGGGCTGAAACAGATGGCCCTGAACCTGATAATCCAGAATACGATTTTAGTAGTAGCTCATCAACAGGTAAAGATATTAAAAATTGTCCTTCAGGATTAAAAGTTGTAGAGAATAATACTTTTAAAGGTATTGTACCTAATGGTTCTGAAGCTGTTTATATATCCGAAAATATTTATCCTAAATTTTATCAATTCTATGAAAAATATACTCTGCTAGGTGAACCACATAAAGAAGCATTTAGATTAGCTTCAATTATGGCTACTTCACCGTTATACGATGGTTATACAGTAGACTTGTTATCTACAACCGGTCCTGTATTATACGACAAATTAAATGAATATAAACAAGTCGATTTATTATCAAGGAACATGTTGCAAACTACGCGCTATGAGTCTATCAATGGGTTATATTTTATAAAAGATACTAATAGCTTAGTAGATACATTATTTCACAAATATGGTGGATATTTATGGATTCCTCCTCAAACTAATGAGACTATTAAATTTAGCTTAGATAGTACTGCAAATTCTATATACTTTGATATGGATTTTGACATGGTAGTAGAAAAAACAGTTACTGAGAATGCAGGAAGAAAAAAACACAGAAGAGAACCAGTACCTAATTGTAGCTTATCACTTGATGCACCATATAATATTTACTATGATCAATCCGTCACTGCTGGACAATCTACTGTTAGTACTAATATTGATGATCATTACAGATTTAGTGCTGGTTGTAGTAATGGTGTTTTTACTCCTAGTGATGCAGCTAGATATGCTAACGTAGCGTTAAATGGTAATGATTTTGTTAGTACTCCTGTTATGACAAATGGAAGCTATACGTTAAGCGGTGTGTATTCTAGAATATCATTAAATTCTTCTGATGGTGCTGGTTGTAGAGATTGTAATGCTAATAGTACTTTTTATCTTGTTAAAGATGCCGAATCAACATTATGTACTCCTACAAGAGCTACAGCAGATGCAAGAGATAAAGATAATGAAACATTTTGTTATGACATATTATCTAACTTCTTAAATAATAGTGAGGGTCCAGGTCAAGATCCCGGGAAAAGACCTAGAAGAAGTATTGTTGATGCAACAGACTATGATTACAGAAGATATAAAAGTTTACCTTTTAATCCCCATATTGACTTAGTTGCTTTTCATGAACAAGGTGGTATTTACTTTAATTCTAGTGTATTTGGTCAAGATAGATCTTTAACCTTCGATAGAGCTACTAATAATAATAAACCAGAATCTGTTAGTGTTAGTTTTAATACTAAAGATGTTGGAATTAAAATATATAGTTTATATGTAGAAAGATTACAATCTAGTGATAATGATTCTGTTTACTGTAAAAGATTTCCTATCGATTTTAATAATACATGTAAATGTTATGGTTTAAATTTAGCAAGACATAACAACCATCCATATTCATGTGTGGATGGAAGTACTCCTCCAGCTAAATCCTATTCTAGTGTTGGATATTACATCCCTAATTTATCTACAAGATATAGTCCAAAATTAAGACCCTATGGTGGTTATACTCTTGCTGAAGTAAAGGAATTGTTTGGTATAACTGTACCAGAAGCTGGTGTATCAGTATTGCCCCTTATTAGTGATAAACTAGATCCTGAAAACCCTTATGCATGTCCACAAACCAAAAGCATACAGTTGGGTAACTATACAGTTAGTAAATTTAATATTAAATTAGAAAATTTTAGCACATATCACGCAGACATCTATGCATCAGTTTCAGAAGCTGTTAGCTATAGTTCTAGTCCATTTAATTATCAATTTACAGAAAATGGAGAAGACATTGGTGATATAAATCCTAACTGGAAAAGATTTGTTAATAAAGTTAATATAGGAAATGATGTTCTTTATAATAATCAGAAAAAAATAGTTTTTAAACAAAATGAAGAAATTCCTTCTAATTTTCAAATAAAAGTGACTAATCCATATTTAGTAGCTCTTATGGGAGGTAGCGAACTTACTTTACATCCACCAAATTTTGATCAGGGTTATGCTGGTGGTGGTGTTACTGGCATTTTTAGTGGTAGAGGAGATGAACTAAGTACAGTTAATATTACTTTTGAGCAAAAGCCTCGTAAACAATTATTAACATTTAAGTTTAATCCACAAGATAATAGTAATTTAGTTACTTTCTATAAAACGAACTTTGATGCAGAACAAGGACTGAACTTCCATACTCAAATATCATCAGATGGCCCAGAAGCTTTTCTAGATAACGGTGCTATAAATTATTCCGGTATATTCCCTAGAATTAAAGATTTGCAAGATGTTGTTAATGAATTCACTGCTAATCAAGATCCAGAAGGTCTTGCCGAAGCATACACAGAAGTTTTACAGGCAAACAATGCTCAAGCTAATAATATTTTAGCAACCGCTTTTACTCCTAAACTAAAAGATATTTTTAATACAATTAGCTTTTTTGATATACATAGAAAACCTAGATTATATTTAAAAAGAGGTGATTGTTGGTTCATGGCAAATTTAGAAAATCGTGGGGGCTTTGAGATAGCAGATAAAACATATATTGGTAAACCAAGATTCTATGAATATCTTCGACACATAACAGATGCAACTTATACGGGATGCATTATGCCCGGTATACCTAAAAAACCAATATTTTTAACAGGTAATAGTAGCGTAGGTGGACATCTCAATGATACATCTTTGCTTAAAGGAACTAGAATAGGTAGATATAAATTTAAATTACCTGGGGCAGCACCGTATTTTAGAGCCAGAGAAGCAAGGAAAATTCATGAGGTTTCGCAGACAACTATAGAAGATTATATATCTGCTCCTAAAAATGGGGTTAAATTCAAAGAATTAATATCTTTAAAAGATAAAGACGGTTACTATATATATACAGGACCTCAAAACAATGTTTTAACTAATTATATTTTTATTGGTAATAATCCAAATATTTTAGAAAATAATACAAATTTAGAAATAGACTATACTAATATTTCTAGTAGAGGTTTAGTTTATAATACTACTGTTGATTGTAAGGAGTCAGTTAAGTTCCAAGCAGATGCTAAATCAGTGAGAGATAATTTTATTATTAAAAAATCTTTACTAGCGGATGTATTTGATGAGGATGGCAGACTTGTAGATGGTACTTATAGTGGCAATAAAACTTTTAAGGTGTATACAGAGTTTACTGTTCAAAATCCACTCCCACCAGGTTATGATTTTCTAGATTTTGAAAACCAAAGGGTATTAATTTATGACGAATCGCCCACAAGTACTGATACAGATACATTACTTGACAACGAAATGTATCAAGTAAAATGGGGTGATCTTTTAAAATACGATGGTTACGTACTAAATAACCCATTTATAAAGGATTTGAGTGCTGGTGGCCTACCTAAAACAGAATATGAAAATTTATTATATAAAATTATAGTTAATGATAAAAATTATGAACATTTATTTATTTCAAGTGATACTGTAAATAAAGGAGTAACACTACTAGAACAATCTAATCCATATTTCTTTATTAGACAAAAATATAACTTAGGAGAAGATAGTAGTTATAGTGATGATGTATCTATTTATCAAAACTATTTACCTGTATTAGAAGTTATTCTTGATAGTGATAAATTTTTAACATATATACCACCCGCAGTTACTGAAGCAATAGACGCATTGGCACAAGATCCCGAAAATGAGGAATTGATAGCAGCAGCAGCTGTAGCAACAGCTTCAATAAATTTAAAGTATAATATTTATCATAGTTCGTTATTTAATCATTATTCTGTAAAAGAAGCAAAGGAATTGTATGAGGAGCCAGAAGGTCAGCTTTTTATAACAGATATACAAACATTCGAAACAGCTTATATGCCTAATCCTAATGGTAATTTTTATGCTGAAACTTTTACATTAAGGGATCCATTATTTTTCTTAGACAAGACTAGGAAAGTTACAACTAGTAACAGACAAGGTAGGATTATTAGTCCTGGTAATATGAGCACTACCACTAATTCTATATCATTAGATTGTTTTTATAAAAGAACTATTTCTAGAGAGAGTGCATTTTACAGAGAAAAAGTATATGCAGACATGGATAAGCCTAATGGCTGTGGAACACAAAAAAGTCTTGGTAACGGGGCTACTTGTATAATTAAAAATTTAGGTGATGATGAATTGTATGCAGATTTTAAAATAGGAAAACCTAGATCTATCTCTTATGAGACTTTACCAAGTATAGTTCAAGGTTTTATATCATATGAAGGAGGTTTGAATAATCCTTTAGGTGATACTAGATTTACACAAATTGTTCGAACTGAACTACCTGAAGGCAGTGTTTTAGACGACGGAGATCTTAATTGCTTAACACCTACTAAAATGCCTAATTATAAAAAGAATATGACATCTGCATATCAAAATTATATAAATAATAATCAAGCTAATGTTAACCATAGTGATACTGTTAAAAATATGGATTTACATGCTAATGAAATGCTGTTTAGAATTTTATATGGTGAAAAATATACTATTAATAGACAACAGCTTTTTGTAGATACAAAACCATTAACTAAAATTGATTTACTTGCTAAAGCATCACCGCAAGTAAAAGCCAAAGATATTTATAATGAAATTTTATTTAATTATGATACGACTGCTACAGCCGCTATATCTGCAAATGGTTCATATACGATTAATGGTATGAGAAGAGTTGGAGATAGTGTTAGTTTTACACTTGGTGGCACCAGTGTTAATCTTTCTATAGCACAAGCAGGAGACAATATTCTTATAGAAGGTAATGTAGGTAATCAAGCTGTAAGCACTACTTTACATGCAGGACGATATGTAGAAAAATCTTTAATTACACAGTTGTATAATGCTTATTTTGATGAAAATGAAGACGAAGATCCTCCTGCTGCACCTGAACCTGCTGACGAAAATTCCAGTATTTCTTTAGTGTCTACAAGACAATATAAAGGAGATCAAAGGATTCGTGGTTATGGACCACCGGGAATGTATGGGCTTGTAATTATGGGTACGTATGCTTCCTATCCTAGCGACGGAATTAGTCCTGCTATATCTCAACCAGGTAGATATGTTAGAAAAACTTATTATCCACCGGATCCTTGTCATCCAGGAACAAAACCCGGTGATGCTTTTACATATGGATATTGTAGAATAGATGAGGAAGCAACAAACTGTGATGATTGTGAACTATATGAGGAAACAGAATCAGGGGCTACAGGTTCGGTTAATTTCCAATATAGTTTTGAAGATTGCTCTAAATCTTTTACTTTATATGGTCATAATTTTAGAGAAAAATTTGCCGAGCCTGATACTGATGCTGCCGAGGAACCAATACCAGACGAAGACGATATTGATACCGGTGAGGTTCCTGAAGATACCGGTGCTGATGAGTATAGTATCAGTGGCGGTCATATTACTTATGGTTGTCATCCCGAAAGTGCTAGACCAGTTCAAAATCCTCGTGGTTGTGGGAGCTGGTGGCTTGAGGATGGTACTGATATGATACAAAAGGTCTATGTACAAAGTAAGACACTCTTTGCTCCATCTTATGCAAGTTTAGCATGTCCTGGTCACTTTTTTACTGTGAATTTTACTAATAAAACATTGACTGTGGTTTTGCCTGATAATAAAGCTATACGTGCTAGCGATGGTACTGTAGGACAAGGAGGTGGCAGTAAAACTTATTGTGTTGATCTTGAGATGAACGGTTGTCCAAGTGTTAACGTTTCTTTACCTGCTGGATATACTATTAGTGAAAATCTGAATAGTTCTTGTGATAACGATTGTACTAATGATGCGCGTATCGGTGTTCCTAAACAAAGTAGAAGTTTTTCTACAAAAACCTATACTGCTGTGTGTGTACTTGGTAGTAATGCATACGGAAATATACAAGGTGGACCAAATGTAACATCAACGACAACTGCATATCGTCCATCAGACGGTCGTGATGATTTTGGTAGACCACTGCCTCCTTGTTATGGTAATAGTGGTCATATGGCTTCTTTGTGTGATGGTAGTGGTGCTCCTTGGCTATCATGTCATAATGGATATATTACTAGGGCAGGCTTAGGTTATCGTAATGGTTTACAAAAAAGAATACAATATACTGACTCAAATGGAACTACAAGGAGTATGTATGCTCCCGCAGCAGGTAGTGGTGCAGCTTCGGTGTCATGTAGTGCTATAGTTGATGGCGGTGGTGGTATCGTCGGTGCAACTTCACATTTAAATTTTGCTATTTGGAAAAATAACATTATAAGAGGATTTAATAGAACTTTGGGATCACATCGTTATGGAGGAGGATTTACTGTAGGAAATTATACTGGTTCTACACAAGCTTGTCAAGTAGTAACAGATATTCCAGAAGATGAAATTTTTGAAGGTGTTGTTCCAGGATCATGCGAACTTAAATTTTATGAATATACTAAAACTTACGGTAAAGTTAGACAAGCAGGAATAGGCAATACAGAATTCGGTTCGTATACGATTAACTATGCTACAGCATATATTGAATATAAATATAGAACAACTGATAGTATAAGTAGTTTACAGACTGCTGGTGAAGACGACGGTGGCGTTGTATTTGGTGCAACTAGACCATATACTAATAATCCAGTAAGTAATTGTCAATTTAATCAATTTCCTGATAGATTTTTAACTCCAGAATATGATGGTTACCTTCGACCTAGTGCTACTGCTTCTTATATAACTACTACACCTATGTTTAGCAAAGATGCTTGCGACGAGGGCGTTGGATCATATAATAGTTATGATGAACTACAAACTATATGTGATTATGATGATTGGCAATGCTGGGCAGCCAATACACAATATCCTAATAAAAATGGTATAGGATTTTTAAATAGACAAAACCCTGATGAAAATTGGGTATGATATATGGAGACAAATAATGTATTGTGAGTTTGAAGAAACAGGCGAATTATTTAAAAATAAAAAAATTCATAAATGTAAAAACTGCGGTCTCACATTAGCCTTAGAAGACTCTGATGCAAAGATAACTTGTTTTTCTTATAATCGAACAGTGTTTAATCAAGATGTAGATGGTAATGTTACTAGTAGACCTGTTGTCGTAAATAATCAACAAGAAATAGAAGACTTAGCAAAAAAAGCTATTGATCATGTATTTGATGTTGATGCTTATGCCCCTCCTCCTGAGGGAGTGGATGAATCTGTTACAGAACAACTATGTAGTGAAGAACAAATTAGTTCAAGACTAGCGATTTGTGACAGGTGTGAGTACTATGAGAATAGTTCTTGTACTCTTTGTGGATGTCATATAGTTAGAGAAAAAAATTATATGAATAAGCTGGCTAAGAAAGATGCAGTATGTCCTGATGGTCGATGGGGTCCAATTAACGACTAATTAGAAAATTGTACTACTAATTGTGGCATCCCTTTTCTAGCTACCACATTATATGATTGTACACCTTTTAAAGTTTTGATTCTAACAGTTACAGGGACTTCTCTTAAACTTGTCCAAGCACGGAAAAAATGTATATATACAACGAAATGCCCTCTTGGTAATGTGCCATGCGCCCAAAAAATGTTTTCTATTGGTCTTCTATTATTAGGGCCTTTGGCATTCATATCTATGTCCAACATACCCCCATAAACACTTCGTCTTCTTTGCCACCAAATTCTATCACCATTATGTTCTACATGTAAATCTATATCATCTACAGTATTCCAGAATAAACTTATTTGTATATCTCCCGTTCCTGCCCCATATTCTTTTAATCGCATATCAGCTTCTGTGCTGTCTACATAGTTTTTAGAAAAATTAGCATACTTCCCTGTTCCGTTCTGATTACCTGATCCGTATTGTGCTAATTTGACACCTTCACCTATAGCAGTAGCTTGTTTAATAAAGGTCTTTAACTTTTGTATGCCTGTAGGAATAGATGCTTGAACTGAAACTGTTTGTTCTTTTGGAAATGGTTTATGAGATACCTGTTCTCTTTTTGGAAACAGATCTATTTTTTGTACCAGTTTTTTTGGTTCTATAAGTTCTACCTTTAACTCTTCAGACTTAGGTTGTTCAGGATTCACATTGGGAATTTCAATATCAGAAACAACAACTTTAGGAGTTTCATCTTCAGATATTTCTGATATGCTTGACTCTTGGGGCTCTGAGGAAGTAGCAGAATTTTCAGTAAAGTCTAATACTAGTGGTTCTTCTACATGTAGAATTGGTTTAGAATCACTAAACGTCAGAGTTATAGCCCCAAGATTATTTTGTACTTGGGGATGGATAGTAACTGTTAAACATAATACCAAGAGCAACATGGTATGCACTAATGTACTATGCCATATACCAAGGGTATAACCTTTAGATATTACTTTTTCGAAGCCTGATCTTTGTTCCATTTATGCCAACCACCATTCTCTAACCAATTACCTTTTTCGTCTTTACGTTTAGGGAAGAGTGTATCACCCTTCTTATGCTGACCAAATGATAATGCAGCACCGCAATCCATGCAGCGTAATTCATAATAATCATTACCATCTACATTTCTTACAACAAATTTAATATTTTCAGAACCACATACTCCGCACTTCTTTTCAGAAAAAACTTCCTGTACCATTGCTAGACCTTTAAAAATTTCTTTTTGTCCAGCACCTTCGATCTCAAAAGTTAGCTTGTCGCTAGGTTGAAATAAAACCTTCATATTACTTCCATTCTTTATAGCCTGTGATATCTTCAGGAATAGAAGATGTATCTTGTTGATAAGAGTTTAGTTCTTGTATAATAGACACAGCTTCTCCGTGTTTAATATTATAAATTGTATCATAGGATAAGTCAAGTTTATCAGTTAGTTTTAATATATCGACATTAAGACGTTTGGCTAAAACATCTATAAAGTTTATTTGATTAGAACTCATTTTACCAACAGTATTACCATCAATATCATCTTCAATCTCAGTAGCTAATTCTTCTGCTGCTACAACCTTACGCAGCTTTAACGCTCGACGTAATGCTCTACCTTCTGCTCTTGTCTCAGCTACAGCAATAGGATGATTTCTAAAAATCTTATCACAATTGCCCCAATAAACGTCTGCTGCACCGTTTACGGTCTTAGTTTTAATAGCTGGGTCAACTTTACTATCATTTAAAACATATGTCAGAGAATGCGATACTGTGCCTCTGTTAGCGTTATTTAGGTCAGGTGTTTGTTCTACAGTAGATTCTGACCTGATTACAGTACATTTCAAAGCAATTTCAAAAACTCTTCTTAAACCATCTGTAGTAGGATTACCCTTAATTTTCTCATCGTCCGACAATAAATTCAACACATATTCAGTCCACCCTAAATCATTAGGTGTAACAGTTTCAAGAACTTCATCAATAGTTTCAGTTTTTTTCCTTGGCATTTTAATCCTCTACTTCTATAGATTTAATTTTAGAGTCATCAATCTTTTTAATAGCTTTTAATACTTTGTTGTAAAGCATAGAAGCTCTAGACTTTGAAAAATCATGGGTTTGTTTAATCCTAATTAGCTTCAACCCTTTTCCTATAATCAGTCCTGTTTTCTTTTTATCGTATTTTTGATTTTTGGCTAACACCTCATCTCCCCATACAGGCAAGAAATGAGAAGGACCATCAACCTCTAATGCTATATTCATAGTAGGCAGGAACAGATCTATTTGCAACTTTGTGTTCGATAAGATTTGCTCTTTATGGAAATCTACTTTGTAACCATCTTTAATAAGTTGTTCTAAAAGATAGTGTTCTAGTTTCGATCCAGTTTTACTACTATTCCTTACGGCTTGATTAGCCAAGTTCAAACGATTTTGTTTTTCATCATCACTCAAACTATTCCATAGTTTTTTTGAGTTGCGTTTTCTTCTTGCTAATTCTTTTTCATCAATGTTGTCCCATGCTTCCATAACAGACTTACCAATTTTACTTTTAGTAGTTTCAGTACGTTGTGTACCTTTAGTCGGGTGTTTGTGAGTACCAGTAGCTAGAGCATTTGATTGTGCCTGACTTTTATCTCTGATAGGAATCTTATATTTGATAGCATCACGCCTGATTTTATTTGCATAAGTATTTAATTCTTGAGCAATAGTAGAAAAACTTAATTTTTGTTTTACGTACATTTTTTCTATTAGCTTTTGTTTATCGTAGTCAGAATAACTACTGTAATTTTTGTATGACATTTTCTATATCTTTGGGTTGAAAGTGTTGTACAGTGGCTATGGGTGTTCTCCAACAGGTATCACAAAGTTCAAACATATCTTTACTATCTGCGATCAATTCAAACTTATCATTCATATATATACTTTCCCAAAACCTGTAAGGTATATCTTTTTTCTCTGACCAAGTATTGTCTCGTATATGTAAAATTTGTTTTTGGGGCGCAGGAAAAGTTTTAGTTAGTAATGCGCTTCTAATATCAAAGACAAATAAAACACCCTTAAAAAACTTAGCTTCGCTGATATGTAAAATATAATATTTATGATCTAGATCAATAGTATTGAATTTGTTATTAAACAATACTATATTGTCATAAGGTCTTGCTTTGCATAATTCGTTTATACTATTCAATAGCGTGGCTTGGTGTTGATTTTGTGGATCTATATCTAATATGTAAAATCCTATATTCATTGATTATTTCCTAGAAAGATATGGCCAGAGGTGTTTTAATACAAAATTATTATATGTATACTGTGATAAGTCATCTATATCTTTACAGTATTTATTTTTATCTATAGCGTCTACAATATTTTCATCATCAATATCTAAATATTTAATACCACAAGCTTGACTTTCTAACCGAAAGTTATTGTCCATATCTATTACCTTGTCAAAAGTATTTAGAATAGCTGCAAGATCATGATAATTAAAAGTACCCAAATTTACAGGAGATTCATAATTAGGATTATTAAGTACAACAATTTTATGGTCATGTTTATTTTTAGGATATATAATCTCATCAAGCATGCGGTGATTTTTATCGTTATCTGTAGAAAGTAATGTTACAATTTTATCATTACGATCTAAATCAGATGCGTGATAAACTTCATCGTCGTACATACGACCATACTTAGTAATTGTGTTTTTATATTCTCTAGTAATATTCTCGTTAACAAAAAATGAGATATTATTTCTAGAGTCTAAAAATGCACTTAACTCCTCTTGTGGAATGTCCACATCAACAATCAATATAATTTTTACACCAACAGGATATTCTGTAATAAAATCTTGTATTTCTTGTGTGTATTCGGATACTGGCCATATAAGATAATCAAATTTGTGTTCATTGTACAAAGCAAACAGCTTGCCATGAAACAGCCCAAACATCATTTGAGCATCTTCTAATACTTTAATATGATTTAGTAAGGATTTATTAATACCCTTTACTACATTAGTTTGTCCATCATGAGCTGCTACTTTTATCATTTTATTTTATTCTTATCCTTTATGCCACGTATTTCAACATAGTCTTGATTAGAAAGTATTTGATTAACTCCAATCTGCATTTTTAATTTTTCTACAGACTGATTTAACACTTCAAACAAAAACATATTATCGTGATAATCGTCAATACAATCTATCATAGAGCGTATGTCCTGCTGCGTCAAATAAAAACTTTTACACCAACTAATATTACCTATATTGTAAAACAAATACTTTAGATATGTATCTTCGATATTAATACCTAAAAAGTCTATCTTATTTGCTTTCCTAGTCTGCTTTATTTTTTGAGCAACTAACCAAGAAGCATTTCTTTTTTTGTTTTTCAAGGTTCTGAGTAAAATATTAGAATCTATAAAAAACACACCATAATAATCATCAATTTTATCTTTAATATTTTCTAAGAACAGCCTTAAAGCGTGTCCGTAGTTTTTTTGATCGTATCTTTCATTAGATATAATCTTTACATATTTTTTACTTTGTATCTTTTTAAATAATTTATCTTCACCAAAACCTGTTATTACATAAATATCTGTTGTACCAAAAATTTTACGCAAATTCTCTATTTGATGTACTATAAGTTCCTTAGCATTTTTATTCTTTTTTAACATACCTATAGGGCCAAAAGATTTCATACCTTTAGTTATATTGTATGATAAAATACAGCATGCTATTTTCATATTATTTTTCTAGTTGGTAAATGGTATAGATGTAGTCATAGTATTTACCCTTAACCTTTAGATTCAACTGACTTAAAACATCATCACATTCTTGATCAGACCAGACTGATTGTATATCCGGTAATATTGTAGAAAGTTTTTCCCCAGTAATTGCACATTTATTAATTTGGTTTGCTAATAAACTCAAATTTAAAACTTTTAGGGATATCGATCCCTTAGCCGATAACTTATGGGTCATAGCAACCATTAAATTATTACGATCTTTGATGTTAAATTCATCTAAACAAATACAGTCTATATTTTCAACAAAACCATTAGTGACACTGTTCAATTTGTCTGGGTCAATATTATTTAGATTATTAGGATTATTTGTATCATCAATAGTTTTTACTATATTTAAATTCTTAATCATAGAATAAAAGCCTCTCTTTTTGCTGATGTCTGAATAAAATCACTCAGTTTAATTTGGAAATAATCAAAACTATTATTTTCTGAGATATATTGTTGTATTGATTCTAAGTCAGGTTTTTGATTAATAATATTAGGTATACTATTAACTAATTCGTTAGTATCTCTATACTTATAATTATTAGGTATTTCTGCAGGATGACCTGATACTCTTAAAACACAACTACCACATGCAGCACCAACTAAATTCAATAAGTATTCGTCATCTAAATTAATAAGTAATTTGTAATTATTTATTTTTTTATTGATTTGTTCAATGTTTAATTCGGTATCATCATATATACTACATACCAAACCCTGTGATTCTAAATGAGCCTTTATCTGTTGCAACAATGCTGTATTCCTTTTACCTGCTATAAGAACGTCTTTACGGTCACTGTAGTCTAGATCAGGTTTAAATACATTAGGAACACCATAAGGAATAACCATAGAATTTTGTAAACCCCATGTAGTATTACAAATCTCATCGAAAAATATTTTTTTAGTAGAAGATAATCTTTGATTAAGAATAGCTATATCTTCTTTCTTTAGATTTGCTTGTCTTGGATTATGTTCAAAAATCAACATATTAGCATGTAAAGTTAACGGTAGCTGTGATTCGTAAGCTGTAGATAAACCGTTATGAATATATAAATCATAATTTCTTAAGTCTAAAAATGCATTAGAATAAGATAAACAATTATCTGCTTTAGAAACATAATCACTAAATACAAAAAAGTTATAATCTATGGTATACAGTATTTTATCAAATATCGTAAAAGACGGATTATATACTACATTAACTTCATCAGATAATACCTGATGTAATAAATTTGCTGTGACAAAACTCAAGTGCATATATTTTTTCCTACAGTTTCATAAGTAAATTGTTCATAAGAGTCTATACCTATCTTTTGTTTTTCTGCTAGTTTTTTCTTATCTTTTTTATATAGGGTGTAAGCATTTCGCATACATTCTATCAAGCTATATATATTAGGTTTATACCAATATTCATAACCGTTATAAATATCAAAATCATTAGATAGTGTTCGTTCATTTAAGATTACAGGATGCTTCTTACTATTAATAACGTACCCATTTTTATTATTAACAAAATCAACCATACCAGTGTGATCAGTAACAATGGGTGTTTTACCCAATATAAGTGCTTCAGCGGCAGGGCTACAAAATGATTCCCCGCAAGATGGCATAACAAAACAATCACAAGCATTATGTAAACCAACCATATCTGCATCAGAAAGTCTGTCAGTAACTATAATTTCTGATTTATATTGTTGTTTGATATTTAATCTTCTTTTAATTTCCTGTACTTCTTTTTGAATATATGCTAAACTTTGTTTTGTATCCAATCCTGGTCGATTAGTTTTTAAGACTAAAGATACGTCTTCAGTGTGTTCAAATGCTAAATGGAATGCTATAATTAAATCTAAAAAGTTTTTTCTTTCAACGAATTCTCCTATACTATAAAACTTAAAATCTTTTTTATTAAAGTCTAATTTATGTTCTATATGTCTGTGATGAAATTCTACATCAATAGGTTCTGATACAACTTTAACAGGAGTGGTAACACCTGATATCGAAAGACACTTAGCCTCTTGTTTAGAAGGCACACAAATTTCATCAATATTATTTAAATTATTGATACATGTAGATTTCGATAAATCATTAGTTTCTAATACGAATAAACCCACATTCTTTTTAATAGTTTTATTTGGTGCGATGCAATGAGGTAGTGTTTTCTGAAATACTATGTCGTAGGTTTTAGATAGTACTTTCTCATGCTTAGATATTTCTTGCGGAATGTCTACAGTGTTATTTGTAAAATAAATAGGTCGTGTAGTTAAATTAGGTATTTGTGTTGAGATTGCTTTAATATAATCTCTGGAAGCCATACCCCAGCCATCATTTTGTCTATATGGTCCTAAGAATAAGCCATTCATTTAGTTTGATCCTTCATATTAGCATATTGTATATAATCTTCTGAGGGCATTTTGGAAGGATCATCTTTAGCTGCCATAGCCATATTATGATTATTAATTAATACTTCCAAATTTTGTTTAACATTATTGATATCATAATTTTGTGTTTGCATACCATTAAGAACAAAACCATAGTCCAGATTTCTAATCATATTAAGAAGCGAACTTGAGGTAGCTAATTGTGAATTAGGCATATTAGATGACACCCAATCTACCATAACATCATAAGGATTACCGTCTTTATTAAGAGTACCTAATGGTTTAATAGGAGGTAATCTTTGTTCCCACTGACCTTGTAATCCCGTCAATTGTATATTGTCTAAGTAATGTTCCCACTTTTTAGCAATATCATCCCAATTATAATGTTTTTCGACAAGCTGTCTGGTTTCATGTCTTTTTTGTTGTTTAAGAATATCTGGTAATGCAAGATAATCTTTTATAATTTTTATAAGACTATTGTTATCAGGATATACTCTAAGAGCTTGTGTTTCCAATTCTTTGAAATACTGATTAACTTTTATAGGATACCCATTAAGTTTATGAACAACATCATTCATAGCACTATAATCTACGGATGCAATAGGTGCTCCCGTTGCGGCAGCTTCTACTTGAGGCATACCAAATCCTTCGCAGATAGCATACTGTACATATAAGTCAAACGTATTGATAATTAAATTAAGCTCTTGCTGAGTCAATCCAGCAGACACATTTGGCATTGCCATACTTTTTTGTCCACATTTAGGACAGATCGATAGTGGATGTTCAAATCGTATTGGTCTGAAAAAATTACATTGTTTACACTGGTATGTAAATAATACTCTATTACCAATTTCATTTTCTTTTAATAGTTTGGGTATTTCCCATCCAGCATCAGGATAGCTAGTATGCAAAAGCAAATGCAATTTTTCACCCATAGGATTATTTTCTTCTTGCATCTCTGTTAACAACTGTTTAAATGCAGCTAATAATTCTGGTATAAGTTTACGTTTTTGGTTTCTCATTATACCACCAATAATAAACTTATCATCTACACCTAATTGTTTTCTGACTTCTTCTCTATTAGGCAATGGCTTAAACATATCTAAATTTATACCGGGTGATACAGTATCTATATAGTTTACCTTACCATTACTCTGGTTTGCTAAAGTATCTCTACCAAAATCAGAATATGTAAAGATAGCATCGGCATGCAGAAATGTATCAATCCAATCTTCTTGTTGTGGTGCTGAGTCTACGGTAGGCATTAGTATCCAATGAAAAAATGGTCTTAGAGGAGAATTCTGCTGATAAGAATTCATCCAATAATCTCTAATATCTATTACTACATCTGGTCGGAAATCTAGTAGTACTCTTTCAAATCTCCATCGACCAAATTGATTTTCCATACTAGAATTGTATTCTTTAGATCTAGGATCGTCACCCCCTACTGCATTAGCATAGTATCTCCAGTGTATATCCTTATCTTTAGGATCATTGACTTTACCATAACAAGCAAATTCTGCTATTTCATATTTGTCTGTAGCATAAAGTCTATTGAGAAGTTCTTTTGTATAGGTGCCAAAACCAGAACTGAGAAAACTAGCTTCCGACACCATTAATATTTTGAGTTTTTTATTTGCCATGTAATCCTGCTTTTTAAAAATAATTTACTGGGTGCGCATAAGCACACCCAGCAAATCACTACACAAACTTAGAATGCCACCTTTTCTTGAGATTGATCTTTCTTCTGACGAGAAAGTTTAGTAATCTTAGAAAAATTATTAACTCTAACCTTCAAAGAATTGTGCTTAACACCATCCTTTTCCCAAGAGTCATTTCTAAGTGATCCTTCTACCATCACTAAGTCACCCTTCTTAAAAGATTCCCCGATGATTTCTGCTCCAGTGTCCCACGCTTCGCACTGAACAAAAGTAGTAATCTTATCTCTTTCACCATTAGATTTGGTATATTCCCTAGATACCGCAATAGTGAAATTGACAACTGAAGTTTGCTTGCCATTAGTATTGACTTGCCGTACTTCAGGGTCACGAGCAAGATTACCTCGAAGAAGATTAATATTCATTCTTTTCCTCCTAAAAATTAAAACCAATCGAACACAAAAGAGATTTTTTATACTTCGCCATATAATTAAGAAATCTCGTAAAACTTATCCTTGAATAGCGAAGATATCATATAATACTATTTGATCATACAATGTCAAGTTTTGGGTATAAAAGCCTTTTGTACTATAAATGAATCACCATTTTTACTTTTATTGCCCTTTACAATAATTACATTGTTGTCAAATAATACATTTCTATATTGTTTGTATGCTTCAGGAAAAAATATGACACTATCTATCACACCGAAACTATCTGAAAGTGAAACAAAAGCCATCTCTGATCCGGGATTCTTACCAGACTTTGTCTTTGTCACACTCAAACTAGATATTTCTCCACATAAGATAATTTCATTTAGCATAGTATTTTTATAATCTTTACAATTACAATTAGTCATAGTTACATCATACATATCAACCTTAGAACAAGTAATGCTACAGCCTAAAGATGTTTCTTCTGCGTCAGATAGCCATTCTGGACTATCCTCTAAAGCATAGGGTGGATTCTCTATAGTAGTTAGTAATCCTAATACCTTATCTTTTCTTCTAGATGTAATCTTATGTTCGTGATATAGTTTGTAGATACATTCATATAAATTTTTACAAGAAGCCATGTTGTTTATAACAAACTCTGTTTCTTTTTTTGTAAGTTCGCTAGCTATACTGTAATCAAAAAGCATAGAAGTTCTAGTATTTTTTATGAAATCTACACCACCACTAGTAATCAGTGCTTTGGCTGCCGTAGAATTGATATTAAGTAACACATGGAATAGTAGTTCACACCAAGTAATTTTATCAAAATCAATTTGTTTTTCTGATACTAAACTAGTGAGCTTGTTAAAGACAGAATTACCAAACCCTTTTATATCAGTAAGACCAAAATAAATTTGTTCGTTTCTCATAATGAATAATGCATTCATGTTTCTAATATCTGGCACAGCAACATTTATATCCATTTCCGTAGCGTTCTGTATCAACGCTTTAATTTCTGCCTTGGGATCTATTTTGTCTTTTGCAAATCGTAAATAAGAAGCAAAAAATGTCTTGGGAAAATGTGCTTTAGTATAAGCAGAAAGATAGGCGTTATATGCATAGCTAACGGCATGACTTTTATTAAAACTATATCTTTGACTCTTTTCAATCCAGCCAAATATTTCTTCTGCTTCATCCTTATTAACCATTTTTAGTTTATCGGCTCCAGCAATAAATTTTTTCTTTAACTTAGCCATTTCTTCTGGTTTCTTTTTGCCGATAGCTTTTCTTAAATTATCTGCTTCTTGTAAATTAAAACCAGCAATTTGTTTGGCGATATTCATTGCTTGTTCCTGATAAATCATCTCACCATATGTTGTTTTCAAACAATCCTCTAATGCTGGATGATAATAATCAACTGATTCGTCTCCATTCTTTTTATCTATATAATGATTAGATACACTCTTACCATCTCTAATAGCTTCTAAACATCCAGGTCTGAGGATACTAATTAATGCAGAAAGCTGTTCTACATTTTCAGGTTTTAGTTTTTTAGCCATAGACTTACCAAGTCTAGACTCTAACTGAAAACAGCCTTTGGTATTACCTTCAGAAAGTAAATCCCATGTTCTACTACAATTAAAATTGATCTCATCATGAATAGGATCAAAATCTATTCTTAAAGGTTTTTTATTAAGTACTCTAAAAGAACATCCACAGTCAGCAAATTTATACTTTTCCATTATTTAAAAGAATCCTTGAACTTTATATTAGCTGCCAATTTTCTATGTAATCTCATGAAGCGAATCATAATCTCTGCACTATCACGAATATCTTTAAGTGCATCATGAGCACCTTCTTTTGATATCCCAAAGTAATCTCGTAAAGAATCTAGTGTATAGCTTTTTAAATCACGATTGTGTTCAAACCAATAAAACACTATATTCATAATATCTACAACATCACGCGGGAAAAATATATCTGTTTTCTTTTCTTTGGTCACGTTACCATATTTATTACTAAGTCTATCTATAATAGGTAAATCGAACCTATAGATATTATAGCCAGCAGCAATAGGTGCAGAAAATTTGCTTTTCTTAGTTGATCGCGTATGGTATTTATCTAAATAATCAGTAAACATTTTCCAAGAATGTTCTTGAGATGGATATGATCTCCACTTGTCCATAATTTCTGCTTTAGAACAACCAGCTACTTTTGCATGAAAGTCTACTACATCTGTTGTATATTCATAGTCTGGATCTTTAGCAATAGGTTCTGGTTTAAAATGTACATTAAATTCAGAATTTGGTACTATTTCTAAATTTATAGGATCTACCATAACAGCAGCTAATTGTACGGGACTGCACTGATCTGGATTAACCCCGTCTGTTTCAAAATCGAATACACAAATTTTATTATAATTAATCATTTTCTACCACTTCTACTTCGTGTATAGGTACTACAAAACCTTTAACGGCAGCATCGGCTGTCAACTTACAATTATGAACCTTGCAACATGTAACTCTAATATCATTAATTTTTACATATTCTTGGTTTTCATGAATAAATACTGTACCGACAGAAATATCTTTAAATTTTTCTTTCATAATTAAACAGTCTCCTCTTTGAGTAAATCTTGTATTGTCATGATTTTATCAAGCATAGCTACGCCTAATATATCAAATTTAATAATACCAATAGACTCCAAGTCTTGCATTTCCATACCAGCAATCATCTGTTTATTTTTTGAGTCATAAACCATAGGGCAAACATCACTTAAAGCCTCAGAACTAATAGCAATACCAGCAGCATGTTTAGACTGATTAGACTTGACACCCTCTAATCTTATAGCCTGTTCAAAGCGTTTGGCAAGTGGTCCTTGCAATTCGCCTTTATCGTCTACAAAACACCATTGTTTAAGTTTGTCTCCACTGTTTTCTAATGTCCATCTTATAATAGATGCTTCGCCAGTGCCTTCTTTCATTTCCTGTAATTGATCAGCAATTTTTGCTTCGTCAGGAATGTTTTTAGTAATCTCATTCATCTCTGCAAAAGATACGTTTCCGTAAACTCTCAATACATCTTTCAAAGCACCTCTACCTTTAATAGTATTAAACGTAATCATTTGCGAAACTTTATTTTCTCCATACTTATCTTTGATATACTGAATGATTTTTTCTCTTTTATTAATCGGAACATCAACATCAATATCGGGCATAGATATATGTTCCGCAGTATTACGTCCAGCATTATAAAATCTATCGAACATAAGGTTATATTTGATCGGATCGATATCTGTAATACCAATTAAATAAGACACTAGACAACCAGCAGCACTACCTCTTCCCGGTCCCGGCAACCAACTATTATCCCTAATGTGATTAACTATATCTTGGACAATTAAAAAGTAGCTAGACAGGTCAGCACCTTGTAGAACATCTAGTTCGTATTTAATTCTTTCTATATAGATATGATGATCTGACTCTGGAATTTCTGTTGCTATCTTTTCTCTCCATCCCTCCCTACATAGTTGCCTAAGATATTCTGCATCGGTGTATCCGTCTGGACATGCAAAAGGTGGTAAGTTAGGCTTGCTTAGAATATCATATTCTTCACACATAGAATCTACTAAGTTTGTATTCTCTATTTCTTCTTCAGTATGTAATTCTCTAATTTCTTCTTGAGATAAAATATGATAATTATCAGATGTGAAAAAACAACCCATAGGCACTTCTTCATCTAAACTAAGTTTACGATTAATCTCGGTAAATGTAGTTTTTAAATTATTACATAGAAGTATCCTTTGATCTACCGCATCACTTTTTTTGCAGTAGTGTGCGTCAGGAGTACATATAACTTTTGTATTTGTTATTTTAGATAATTTTCTGATACAGTCTGTCAGAGGTATTTGAGGTTCGTTATTGTCTCTATCCATCAATTGTGCTTCTAAGAAAAAGTTTTCTTCACCAAAAATATCTTTAAATTGACTTATATAACTTTTACCTACCTCTTCCCAATCAGAAACTATCACACCATCTGGCATAAGTTTATTGGCGAGAGTTGATCCTAAATGACCGCAAATACCGATCATGTTACCATCCATGATTTCACCCAATCTTTTAAGATCTAGTCTGGGCTTAAAGTAATAATGCTCTGGACGATTTGATTCCGATACTATACGTATAAGATTTTTCCAGCCATCATAGTTTTTAGCTAATACTAAAAAATGACTTAATTTCCTATTTTCTTTATCTTTTACTGTAGCATCATCATCGCATATGTATAACTCACAACCCAGAATAGGTTTGATACCTCTTTTCTTCATAGCGGAGTAAAACTTAATTGCTCCAGCTATATTTCCGTGATCTGTTAAGGCACAAGATTTAACACCTATTTCTTCACAGCGATCAGCAATTTGTTCTGGCTTAGATAAACCATCCAATAAGCTGTACATACTATGTACATGCAAAGGTATATATTTTTTCATTTTTCTATCCCAAAGTTATTCTGCACTTCCTGGTGCTTTGTAATGTCCTATATTATAACCTTCAGCTTGATACTCGTCAATTACATTGTCCATACCTTTAATGGTTACATCATGTTTTATTTGTTCGCACTTAGTCATTGTGTCTCCCATATTCATTAACTGTCCCTCTCTATATTCAACTATTGGAAGATATGGACTATCTTCAAAGGTACTTTTGCCAAAATGACAAAGTTTAGTGCATTTCCAACTTTTATTCAATGGAGGATTTTTAGTATCTCTGATGGCTTCAAATTTTCTTTTAAGCATCATTTCTACTTGATAAAGATTATCTTTACTAAAACAAACAGAAAACATACCACCATCATTTATAAAGTCAATAGATACCATAATATTTTCAATATCGGGATATAGATGATGTACTGCGTAATAATATAACATTAATTGAGGATCATCATGTAATTTTTTAAGAGTCTTTTCCTGACCTGTAGCCCAATCTAATCGTCTACCTGTTTTCCAATCAATAACTTCATAAGTATTATCATTGACTTTAGTAATTAAATCTATTGTTCCCTTAATAGATAGTTGTCCTTCTAAGTGTCCTTCTTTAGTATCATAGCTATATTTAGCCCATTCCTTATCTATTGTTATATCAAAGTGTTGTTCAGGTTCAACTATTTCTCTATTTCGAGGATCAAACATACCATCACCATATTCGATAGCTTTGTAGACCCACTTATGACAATCTTTATAGTCTCTATCTGTCCACTTATGGTGTGTGAACTGAGATGTATAATAATGATATACTTGCTCTGTCATATGATCTAAATTATAATTTGTAATATCTACTGGACCTATAATATCATCTTCAAAATATCTATTATTATTTTGTATATTTAATTTAACAAAAGCTAAGATTTCTAGAACTTTATGAACAATGGTACCCTTATCTGCTTTTTTATTAGATGGAGACCTATGACCTAGATTATATTCTATAAAGTATTGCATAGGACACATGGAATGTGTACCATACGAACTACTTCTAATGTATGTTACTATAATGGTAAAATTCCTTTGTCTATTAGAAAGTCATGAATAATTTCGTTTTGCTTTCCAATAGTTAATTCTCCATTATCAATAACCAAATCAAAGTTTTCGGCGTTGTAATTATTAGCATCTAACGACTCTTCACTAGCGTGTGTTGAGTTGTAAGGGTTTCTATTAAGTTTTATAACTAGACCCCCAGCATTTTTAATAGCATCAACCTCGTTAGGAAATCGGCAATCTGCAATAATAGATAAGTCTGGTTTCTCATGTGTAATTTTTTTTATTGTCGCACTAGCCCAAACATTATGCTGTATTTTTCTAAATACGTCTGTTCCAACATATTGCATGACTTCTCTAGCAGTCATCTGTTTGTCTGTATCGGGCCAATAACAATCTACTAATTCATTTTTAGCTTCGTCTGATCCATAACATTGATGATATGTTAAACCAAATACGTTCATACATACATCTCTTTTAAGAGGATCAGCAAAGTTGTAAATTTTACCTACTCCTAATCCACGGTTTTCAAAAACATTTTTTACAAATTCAGCAGATGTAGTCTTACCAGATTGTTTTCTACCAGCAAATGCTATAATCATAGTACACCTCTTATATAGTCTTTTATCTCTGTGTTGATTTCTTCTGAAGTCATATCAGCAATATCTGCTTTTGTAATGGATGGAGTAAATACTCTATATGTGTTTTGACACTTTTCTTTTATTTGATCAGCTGCTTTCCTACCAGCTTCATCATTATCAGTTAAAACTATAATAGTCATTGCTCCGGATGAGTCTAGGATAATTTTTTGACGATCACTTAATGCTGCACCAAAAATACCTAAACTATTATGTATATTATTTTCTTCAAGTTTCCAAACATTACCAGGACTTTCTACCAATATAGCTACACCTGTATCTTTTATGTGTTTTTTAGCAAACCAAAAATTGTATAAAGAATTTTGACTTTTAAAATTAGCACTATGTTTCCATTTAGAGTACAAATATTTTTGATGATCTTTAGGACAATCATTATCGGGATTGTGAAAACAGCCACATTTTTCGCATTTTTCAAAAATACTTCTACCTGAACAGCCTATCATATAGGTATAATCAGGATCGTAAATTGGTGCTACAACTCTATTATACATTTCTCTATTAGGATTGTCGCATAATCCAATATCATATCTGTCTAATATTGCTGGAGTAAAATTTCTATTTACATAATACTGTGCTGGAATTTTTAGTAATCCTCTGATACGATTTCTAGTTAGGCAGTTAGTTGTGTCTACTTTTACATTATTTTTTATATGATTAACAGCGTTTGTAAATCTATTTTTATTCCTAGTCTCTGTAGATACTTTAATATCCTTTAAGTCCTTCTTCAAAAAAGAAGTAATAAATTCTATAGTTTGTTTAAAAGTTACAGTCTTATCACCCTCTTCGCTCCACTGGTGTTTTCTATTGGATAATAAGCCTCTAACAAAACCTATAATAGATCCCTTAAAACACTTTTCGCATCCGTGTGTTCTACATTTCCAATTACCTCTATATGTATCTCCCTCAACATATAAGTTTAACGCACTCTCATTATCGCCCTCATGTATAGGACATGCCATACTAATCATTTTACCATGATCTTTATAGTCCAATTCAAAATGTTCTAACAGATCTTCTATGTTATCACAAAGTTCATCGCACAAAATTTTTAATTTTGCTTGATCATTCAAAGGGGATTTCTTGGTCATCAGCATTATCGTCCTCTACTATAAAACCATCACTACTACTCTTATTATTATTCATTACTTCTAATTTAGTTTGACCTTCAGTAATCTTGGCACACCAGCCTTCATATTACAATTAATATAATCGTTATCATCAAGACCACCACCATGTCTACTAATTAAAGGTACTAATTTTCTATTTCCATTTTCAGCACCATCTTCAGCAATCTCTTCAGACGTTTTGCGTTTAAATATACTAAAATTACTACAAAGCCAAACTATTCTATCTGAACCAGAAGCGGTGTCTGTACTTTCTTTTGTAATACCATCTCTATTTAATTGTATAAAAGCAACTATAGGTACTTTGTATCTTGTGGCAAAATTATGTAGGGCTGTCATCATAAAGCCAAGAACTTGATATTCTTTCATGTCCTGACTCATTCCAGCACTATCCATCAATTTTAAATAGTCATAAAATATAACACAATCTTTAGCAGTACCATCTTCATTTAATCCTACTTCTTTTATAAGCCATCTTCTCATAATAGATAGTTGATCTTCAAACGGTTTACCGGCTATAGACTTATAAAATAATTTAGTATTTTTTAGATCTTTGACAGCTTCTTTTACCTTCATATCTTTATTGGGTACTTGTGCAAATCTGCCTGTTTCAATATCATTAATCTCAATCTCTGTCATCATTGCCATAACTCTATTTAAATGATCTTCTTTGGTCATTTCTGTATCCATATTCAATACAGGAATTTGTAACTTATTAGCAATATGAAAGCCCATATTATCAGACAATAATGTTTTACCAGTTTTAGGTCTAGCAGCAATTACATTAACTGTGCTGCGTCTTAGTCCTCCACCAATAGCTTGATCATATACTGGAAAACCTGTAGGAATACCTACTTGATCTACTTTATTATCTATTAGTCCTTGCACATATTCATCTAAATCATCACTAATAGCCACAGGGTTATTATCAACATCATTAAGCATATTAGTAAAATCAAAAACAGTATCTTCTGCTATACCTAAGATACTACCGATAGACTCTGTGCCTGTAACATCTAAAATCTTATCTTGTGCTTTGTCTAGCTGCTTTCTTAATAATCTTGCTATCTCTAGTTTACGAATTTTGGCAGCAAACTTTCGGACATTACCTAAATTTACAGGAAAGTCTAAAACAGCTTTAAGATGTTGCACCTCTTCTTTTTTACTAAATACATTAGAAAGACCCAATTCCTCAGCTGTAGAAAAGATTAATGCTACATCTACAGAAACCTTATGGTCTCTTTCAAAGATTGTCTTTAAGCACTGGAAGATAATTTTGTTGCTATCAACAGTAAAAGAAGTATCCTGCACTATATCTGCAATATCAAGATACGCATCATCTCCATACTGGCATACTCCAGCAAGTACTGCTCTTTCTGCTGCTGTATCCGAAAGCACCATTATCCAGCACTCCTTGAACAACCATTACATTTGTATCTATCTGGGGTATCTGTTAAAATAGCAGGATTAATTTCTTCTGTTTTATTACAAACCCTACATGTTACTTTTACAGTTTTAAATTTTCTAGTTCTTGGAGTAGGACCATATTTATTTAATTTTTTATCAATCTCAATGTCTGCCCTATGCAAATTTTTTTCTGCCATGCTATCAAATTTGTTTTCAATAAATTGTGGTCTTCTACTACCTCTGGTTCTAATAGGACCTTCAGGTTCGGCTTCTTTTGTAGGCTCAGGTGAACTATCAGATTCTTCTGGCAGCATACCTTTTAACATAGCAATCATTTGCTTGATCTGATTTTCTGAAAGATTATCACCCATTTTTCACCATCCCTTTTGCTCTTTGTATTGAAATTAGAATATCTGAAAGATTTTTTAATGAACTTGATAAGTAGGTTAATCGATCCATACGTTGTTTAGCGAATGTAACAATTTTATTTAATTGATTTGCTTTATCATTATGTTTTATTGCTTGAGAAGACTTTTCTATATATCCATAGCCTTTGTAATTATTAATTTCGTCAGCTATTACTATTTTAATTTCATTCTCAGCCCAATTCATACGAGCCTGTTCACGATTTAAAGTTCTTTGTACATGGAATCCATACTGTCCAATTCTAAAAGCAATTTCTGCACATTGTACTATATCTAATTTTTCAAGTACATTCCTATTCATTGTTAGGTATTCTTGTAGTTCTTTCTCTGGTAAACTATCACTAGAATAATTAGGAAGACCGATACCCTTTTCGTAATCGTCTAAAACATTATCCCAAAATTCGACCTGCTCTTTAGAGGTCTTTGTTGTATTCGTCATTTAAGATTCTCCGCTTCCACTGTTCAATATCTTCATTATACGGTAACTCAATATATTCAATATCATTTAATTCACACCATTCTTGTTTTTCTCTATCTCGTTGTTTGTGTTTTGCAAATCCCATCATGGTTTGATGGAAGTGAGGAATAAATTTGTAATGTTGTTCACCATGTACTTCTATACATTTGTTATTTAGTGGTAAGAAAAAATCTAAATAAACTGTATGTCCTTTTTTTAAAGGTATAGTAATTTCTTCACAAACTTGTAGAGTAGGAAAACACTCTTTAATTAGTTGTCTTGCTGCGATGTGGTATTTAGATCTAGTATTTCTACCAGAGGCACGAGTAATACCTCTAGATAAATTTAACTTTACAATACTTCCATCTAGGTCAACAACAGTCCTACTCATACTGTTAATCCCATCATTTCCTTTAACTCTTTGTGTAATTGATCTGCAACTTTAGGATTAGCCGTTAAGTAATCTCTAACTTTTGCTGCTCCCTGAAACTTAGGTGTATCTTTAACAGATATTAATGTATACCAAGCACCACCCTTTTTAATAATTCCTAAGTCTGCACACAATTCTGTTAATTCATGCACACCATCTATACCATGTCCATAACGTAAGTAGCTAACACTTTTACCTCCCGGTGGACCAAGAGCAGAAGTTACTACCTTCCATGTAACCTTTTGACCAATTTGTGGTCCTGTAGCTGGCTCGTTCCATGCTTCTACTTGTTCAGCCCATAGCTTTACATCGGTTTGATAAGCTACTGCTTGACCGGATTTTTCTTTAAATGCTTTACCGTATCCTGTAGGATTACCCATTAAGTGTGTAATACCAATGACAATATTTTTATTAACAGGAATAACATTTGCTACTTTACGACAGAACTTAGCTAATAATTTAGCTCCATCTGCACGCTGCATTTTATCCATACTAGATGTAATTTCAGCTTCTGTACACAGAGCAGAATACGAGTCTATAATAATAATAGATCCTGGAATTTCATTTATAATACGTTCTGCAATTGCTAAGTATTCTTCTCCATGCAAAATCTTACCCTGTTGAGAACCTATGATTTCAAAACGATCTAAATCTAAACCTGCTATTCCTTGTAAATCTCTCTTCTTTAACCTGCCTTCAATATTCAAATAAAATGCTTGTCTAGGTTTTGCCAAGCTACCTTGATACTTTTTATCTAATGCTGTTGCAGTAAAATCCAGTGAAGATGTTGTTTTACCACACTTAGGTTGACCAGTGAAGATAACAAAACTACCTTCTGGTATACCACCACCTAAACCAAGGTCTAATGCTGGACTTACCGGAATAATAATTTGGTCTTTATCTACAATAGAATTGCCTGATAAAACTACTTCATCACCAAACTGTTTTTTAATATCTTCTTTAAGTGCCATTATCTAAATCCTCTAGCTTTGAAATTATACCTTTTTTTGTTTTTGATTTACTATATTTAACTTCTGATTTTCTTTCAACTTCTTTAGTAAAAGATTTGTTTTCAGCGTCCAGTTTCTTTTGTTCCTGTTCTATCATATCAGGAAGATGGGGTGCTCGCAACGAGTAAATCTTCTTACCTTTTGCTGTTAATAGTGCTTTTACTATTGCCTTATCAGAGTATGTCTTAAGAAGTTTATGAGCAGAACCTATTTGGTTTTTAAAGTATTTTTCCCATTCTTTAGATAGCCAAAATCTATAATGCAAATCCTTCTTATCTTTTTGTGCTTTTCTTTCACAAACAAGTTCTGTTATATACTGAGCAGGGGAAACCGATTTGCCATTAGAATATTTAGAAATGTAGCTATTCTTTTTTTTCGTCATCTTTAGTAATGCTAATTTTTGCCGCGCAATCTCCTAGTCCTTCATCAAATTTATTTACAAATTCATTAACCTTCAATGTATAATCTACCCCAGAAGCAACAGGTATATGATATGCATTATCAACAACCTGAACGATTTCTTTAAAGTTACAGTTTTCATCTAAAGCTGTCATTTCTATTTTTAAAGAAACATAGACTTCTCTATCGTAATCAGTAATATGTCTTGGTTCTATAGGATGATCCCCAAGAATATTTGTATCATACATATATTTATCAGGATCTGCTTGAACATCCTGTTTAGTTTTTTCTAATTCTTTTTCTACTTTTGCATTTATAAATTCCAGAACCTTGTATTCGTCTGGAGTTAATTCTATATTATCAAATGGATCATTAACCATATGGCTTAAAAATATTAGGGTTATCTGGAGAAGGTTGATCTCTGTGTTGCTTGGCTATAGCATCTGCTTGTTCAGAAGCAGCTTTGGTCATAACGGCAACTTTACGCGATCCTGAATTACTTTCTGTAATCATTAAATTAGTTGATTTTGGATCTTTAGAAACCACAGCAGACTTTGTCTTAATACCAGTGTCGTCTTTTGCTTTTGTTCCTTTAACTGCATTTTTAATTTGAGCATCGGTTAATTCTAGTTCGTTAGCAATTTTACTAACAGCCCAACCTTGACTATGTAACCACATAGCAGCATATTTTTGTGTCCTATTAATTCTACCCATTATTCGATCTCTCTTTCTGCATTATGAAACCATCCTAGATTTTTTGTACTTAAAAATTGAATATACCAATTAAATGCCTTTTCATTAACTGTCCTAAATTTATCATTAGACCTGCATATCCTATCTAAAAAATCATTTGTCTTTTCTTCACCATAGATAGACATAGGATTATACAGCTTACCGTCAGGAGATGTTTTTATCATATGTTTGTATGTTCCATCTTTTTTCTGAAGTAATTTTGCATACACTTCATCGTCTTCTACAGATTTAATTGGTTTATCCTCTACCAAATCATCTTCTTGACCAGACAAAGTGTAGAAGACAGCTGTTAAATCTTCATCACTAATATTAGCTTCTCGCTTATATATATTATCTTGTTGTTGATAAAATGCCATGTTATCTCCATTTAGGTTTGTATTTGGGTTTTGCTATTCTTGACATACCCTTTGGTAATTCTTTAGTTAATTCATCCTTTACTTTATCATCCTGATATTGGGTATGTTTACGGTCTAAAGCTGTTTTTTGATCTGCTGTTAGTCTATCTCGATTTCTATTTGCTAAATCACCAACAGTACGAAGTTCCGAATCAGATTTTACTACAGAACTGCTCAGTGTTAACATATCGTTATAGTCTCTACCACAAATCTCATCACAAGATGGACATTTTTGTTTTTCCTTGTAACTGCTAATACTGGCACTTAGATCAAAAGATCCGTTGCAGGTTTGGCAGAAATATGTATACGTTGGCATTATGTTATAAAATCTTTAACGTAAAGTTCCCATTCGGTTGGAATATCTCTTCTTATAGTAAGCAATTGATGGTTAACATGCAAGTACTTTTTGCTTTTCCTGGGAATATAAGGCTGATTTTTAAGTTTCATTCCAGCTTGTTTGATGGTCTTATTGCCTTTTTTAGCATTACACTTATAACATGCTGTTACTATATTAGTCCAACTTGTAGCAGATTTTCTAGAGAATGGCCATTTAGATTTTGGTATTACATGGTCATAAGTTAATTGAGTCATAGGAGGTTTAGCCCCACAATATTGACAGGAATAATCATCTCTAATAAAAAGATTTTTGCGAGAAAATACTACAGGCTGACCTATTAACTTAAAATATTTAGTAGTTCTTACTACGGCAGGTATTCTACACTGACCATTTGCTCCTAAAACTATATCATCTTTATAATGATCTATAATTTCTATACCAGAATATTGTGAGTGTGAATATCTAAATGACCACACCATAGCTTTTCTCCAACCG
>MDTG01354282.1_pt1 | contig 42508 bp, 37 predicted proteins | sample 811421 | NCBI WGS metagenome assembly MDTG01 (sample SAMN05326645, study PRJNA326480) | marine metagenome | isolation source: seawater | place: Pacific Ocean: South East | collected 2011 | reverse complement strand
GAACACGTAGGTTCCGTTCACTTCTGTACTTCCGGCTCCTGAAACGGTTACGCTCGGGGGCATGGATGCCGTGATCCTGTACACTGCAGGCCCGCGCCAGCCCTCACCGACATCGTTCCACAATCCACTGTGTTGGCCGTATAGTTGCATTCTGTTCTCGCTACCTCCGTGGTTGTTCGGCTCGCCACGGGCCCAGCTCGTGTATGTCCAAGGTCGTCCGTCACTCCAATACCAGTGGTCAGCACCAGGCCCATTGCCCTCGCCTTTCCTGATTCCACCTATCCATACAGATCTCTCGCCGGCGATTCGAGCCACCTGTTCGTTCTCCTCGGCGTTGGTGATCGAGGCGAGATGACCCCCCATCTTCATGGCACGATGGTTGTGCTCGTCCCATGTCATAGCCTCCGGAACGAACCTGTACTCGCTGCTCATAAAATCCGCTTCATTTGACATTATACAGTACTTCCGATTGCAATTACAGCGTTAGCCAAAATAACTCACAACCTGGGCTGAAATCATTATTGCGGCCATTATCAAGAACATTGGTCGAAGCATGGAGTATCCATATCTCAGAACATACCCGGGAGCTAGGAAACCCCCAACCATATTTGCCAAAGCAAATGGTACTGCAACTTCATAGTTGACAGATGCGGCCATCGCAAAAACCGCGAAAGAGCCAATGTTGCCCCCGAAATTCAGGACCCTCCCCGTGGCAGCCGCCCTATCCATCCCAAAGCCCGCACCCTTGATGTAACCAGCCATCAGCATGCTACCAGTCCCTGGTCCGAGAAATCCCTCATAGAACCCCAGGCCAGCACCCATGCCCACAGTAACTGGAATTATCTTATCTTCCTCAATCTCTTCCTCCTTTCCAAACTGAGGATTGAACAAGACATAGAGGAACAACGCCGATAGAACAATGATCACAATTCCAAGAACTGCGTCAGCGCTAATCGAAAGCACGACACTTGCCCCGATTATAGAAAATAGAACCATCAATGAACATCCAATAAAGGCTGCCTTTCTAGGAACAATTCCACTTTGGAGATATTTCACACTCGCAATTGCTGCAGCTGCAGCCGATGCAAATTTGTTCGTCCCCAATGCAACGTGCGGAGGTAAGCCCGCGCTCAGCATCGCAGGGAGGCGAAGCAGCCCGCCGCCCCCTACTGCGCTATCGACAAATCCTGCGAACACCCCAACCAGCATCAGCAGCAGGAATACTTCCGAATCCACGAATCTATCCGGGGTTCGCGGGATATCATACTTCTCGCCCGGTCGCAGCCATCAGCAGGCCTAGGAATGGGGGACTGGGGCGGTAGGGGCGGGACTTGAACTCTGGATGGTACTGCGTCCCGACGAAGTACGGGTGCCCCTCGAGCTCCATTATCTCACAGCGCTGCCCGGTCTCGTCCTTGCCAACATACTTCAGCCCGGCATCCTCTATCTTCTCAATCAGCTCGGGATTCACCTCATATCGGTGCCTATGCCGCTCGTCCACGTGCTCGGAACCCCCATACAAGCGCCTCATCTTGCAGTCCTCCACTAGGAAGGGGGTCGGCTTGGTCCCCAGGCGCATGGTGCCGCCCATGTGGGTCTTCGAGATCTCGGGCATGAAAACCACAGCTGGGTTCGGGGAGTCCTCGTCGAACTCGGTGGAGTTTGCGCCATCTAGGCCTAGCACATTGCGGCAGAACTCTATGGTCGCGATCTGCAACCCGAGGCAGACGCCGAGATATGGCACATTGTTAGTCCGGGCATAGTTCGCAGCTGCGATCTTGCCCTCGACCCCACGACTGCCGAAACCACCGGGGACCAATATTCCGTCTGCGGCGCGAAGGACATCCCATGCCTCAGCGTGATTCTCTGTGACGTCATTGGGATCAAGGTCAGTAGACTCGATCCAGTCTATGACAAGCTTGCGGTCCACCGCGAAGGCACTGTGTTGCAGTGCCTTGATGACCGATAGATATGAGTCGGAAAGTCCTGTGTACTTCCCTACCATAGCGATGTTTACCTCCTCCTCAAGCTGGTCAACCTTGTCTGCCATTGCCCTCCAATCGTCCAGTAGGGGCAGGGAATCGGGAACTTCGAAACCAAGATGACTCGAGACCTTCATCAATACAGATTGCTCATAGAGTGAGATGGGGATCTGGTAGAGGTTAGAAACGTCATGAGCCGAGACGACCGCATCCGTCCCGACGTGACAGAATGCAGCCAGCTTCGCTCGAGTCTCATCCTCAAGGGGCTTCTCTGAGCGACAGACGAGGATATCGGGAATTATCCCTAGGCCCCTGAGCTCCTTCACAGTGTGCTGGGTAGGCTTTGTCTTTTGTTCCCCTACCGGGCCCATAACTGGAACGAGGCTGACATGCACGAAACAGACATTTTCCTGACCCACTCTGAACTGAAACTGTCGTAGGGCCTCGATGAACGGAGCACTCTCGATGTCACCAACCGTGCCTCCCAACTCGATGATGCATGCGTCTGGCGTATCATCAGAACCATCGGCCGGAACGTGAGCGACCCGCTCGATCCAGTCCTGTATCTCGTTTGTAATGTGAGGCACCACTTGGACCGTCTTACCGAGGTAATCGCCCCTACGTTCCTTCTCGATGACATTGGCATACACCTTACCTGTGGTGATATTGTTATCACGAGTCAGAGAAACATCGAGGAACCGCTCGTAGTTGCCGAGGTCGAGATCGACTTCCCCTCCGTCGTCTAGGACGAAAACCTCTCCGTGTTCGAATGGAGACATCGTGCCCGCATCACTGTTAAGATAGGGATCTATCTTGACCGAAGTAAGCCGTAATCCAGCCGATTTTAGCAGAACCCCGATACTGGAAGCGGTGATTCCCTTGCCCAGTCCAGAGAGGACTCCACCGGTGACTACGACATACTTCATCTAATCAACGGGGTCTGAAGCCGTTGAGCCTCCCATATCAACATTGGCCATGAAACTGAGAATTATGGAGTATCAATGACCAAGTATCGCCAGTCATTCGTTAGGGCATGAGCGGCCCTCCTGGTGAGCGCATTCTGGTAACTGGCGCCTCTGGCCAGATAGGGACCGATCTAGTCAGTGAGCTACGGAAGGGCCACGGCAGCGAGAATGTAGTCGCTTCAGACATTAGGGAACCAGACAACGACTCCCCAATTTCGGATGGTCCCTTCAGATTACTCAGCGTGCTCGACGGAGACTCCATGGAGTCGACAATTCAGGAGGAGGGAATTGGTACAATATACCACCTAGCTGCAATTCTTTCCGCCACGGGGGAGACAAATCCAGAACTGTGTCATAGGGTCAATGTCGGCGGGACGGTTTGCGTCCTAGAAGCAGCTAGGGACTTCGAACTCAAAGTGTACTCCCCCTCATCAATAGCAGTTTTCGGACCTGATACGCCCAAAAAAGCCCCTCAGACGACCCCCTTGAATCCGACAACAATGTATGGTAAAACCAAGGTTACGGGAGAGATTCTGGCAATGAACTACTGGAAGCAGTACGGGGTAGACGTCAGGGGGATCAGGTATCCGGGCCTGATTTCATGGAAGGCACCTGCGGGAGGGGGAACAACCGATTACGCCGTTGATATTTTCCGAGCAGCTATCGAGCATGGCCACTACGAATGCTTTGTTCGTGAGGACACAAGACTCCCGATGATGTACATGGACGATGCCATCAGGGGCACCATTTCACTCATGGATGCACCCTCGGAGAATCTTGGGGCTTCGAGGGCAGGCTACAACATTGGAGGAATGTCATTTACTGCAGGGGAGCTAGTCGACTCTATTTCCAGAAGAATTCCAGAATTCACCTGTGACTTTGTCCCAGACGTACGTCAGAGGTATGCCGACTCATGGCCTGACGATGTGGAGGATTCGGCAGCTCGAGAGGATTGGGGGTGGGAGCCTAGATTCAGTCTGGAAGAAATGGTGGACGAGATGATAAATAGGCTGAGAGGAACTCAGTCTTCCTGATCATCCTCGTCTTTCCAGTCGGGTGTCGTAGGATCCTGTTTCGCCCATAGGACGTCGTTGATTCGCAAGACACTTATCGCAGCCTCAGTAGACCCAGATATTGAATTAGAAACTACGAACAGGGGATCTAGGACTCCCAGTTTGTCCATCCTGGTCCTTTCACCCGTCCATGCATTCAGCCCAATCCAGCTGCCGTTCTTGGGATCCGATGCCTGAGATGCCGAAAGCTCCAGAACTTCGTCAATAGGACTTAGCCCAGCGTTTTCAGCTAGAGTCCTAGGAACCACCTCAAGCGCCGCTGCATAACCCTCTATCGCTATCTGTTCCCTTCCCTTGTTTGTCGGGGCGAAAATCCTCAGGTGCCTAGCCAGGTGAGTCTGAGTGGCCCCTCCCCCAGGCAGCATCCTAGAGTCTCTAGTCAATCTGAAAGCAACACCCAAAGCATCGTCAAAGGCCCTCTCGCACTCCTCCCTTATTTGTGGTGAAGACCCTCTTATCATAACGGTCATGGCTCCACCTTCCTCCCCATCTATCCGGGTATGAGTCACTCCTCCAGTTACTATCTCGGATCTCCTAGTGTAGGAACCGATATCGTCTCCCTCTAGGCCTTTAACATCCCTGACAATCTGTGATCCAGTAATCCGAGAGGCCATCTCCAAGTCATTCCTTTCGAGCCTTCTGTATGCGGTTATTCCCGCCTCTCTCAGCAGCGATGCTGCTTCATCCGCGATTCCATCTCGCACAACAAGTAAGTCGACACCAAGGGACGATAGGTGATCAACCTGATTCTGTAGATTTTCCATGGTCCTCTTGTGGAATCCCTGCAGTACTCCAGCAGATCTAACTTCGATTTCAGCATCAATCTCAAGCTTTGGATTCTCAAGGCCTCCATCAATTACGGCAACCCTGCCTCCTTCGGATGAAGCCGGCGTAATCTTATCGAGCCTGGTCTTGGCTATTACTAGGCCATTAACCAACTCACTGTCGGTTGACAACCCCCCACTGACCGGGAGCCTCTTGACTCTAAGCCTCTCCAAGTCATCCCCTCCCTCTTCGTCAGAAAGAACCTCAGCCGCCTCAATTGCCAGGCCAGTCAGATGCTCAGCTAGAGACTCTCCGATTTTCCCGGCTAGGGAAGTTGAGACTACCGACCTCCCTTCTTCAGGAGAAGAGGCCTCTTTGGACATCGACTCCAGTTCGTCAAGGCACTCTTTCTGAGCAATACTGTAACCATTGATTACTATTGACGGATGGATTCCACTTCTCACCATCTCTAGCGCATTCTGGAGCAGCTCTGCCGTGAGTACGACAGTCGTCGTCGTCCCATCCCTTGCCACTTTGTCCTGCGAGGCGGAAGCAGCGATTAGAAGACGAGCTGTAGGATGCTCAATTTGAGCGGTCTCTAGGACGGTAACCCCATCATTTGTTACCAAGCTTGATCCATCGGAATCGACAAGCATCTTGTCTAGGCCTCTCGGACCCAGTGTGGAACGAACCGCACCCGCCAGAGCCACGGCCGCCTTGACATTATTCACCAATGCAGCCCGACCCTGTAACCGGTCGGTGTCTTGCAGCGCGATGTCATGCTCGGGCTGAACCATCGTAGCATCGGACCCTAGTCCCCGCTTTGAACTGCTCCATGGAATAATCATCCATTTTCTAATAGGAAACTCGGTTATGCCGACCGTAGATTCATATATGACTCACTACTCCCACTATACAACCCCAAGTTGAGTAGTGGTAATATGAGCGAAAATGATCGTGACGAATGGGAGGATCAGATGCTCGAGGAAATGGCCAAGATGTTCAGTCAGATGGGGATGCCAATAGACAAATCAGATCTTGAGCAGATGATGTCAAAGATTAGGGAGCAATTCGAGAATATGGGGATCGACGCCGAGAAAATGGTTAGGAGCGATGTCAAGATGAATTTCCAAGGAGATCCGGATGTGTTGCGAAAGCAAATGGAGACTATGCTTAACGGATCAGAGGGGATCGCCGAGCTATTCAGGAATATGGGAATAAACGTCCAAGTAAACTCCAACCAGGAGGAGGCAAACGTAGAGATTGAAGAGGCCGAGGAGTTTGAGGAACTGGACATCCCCGTGGAGGACACATACGTAGATGGGGACTCAATGTTCGTAACATTGGACGTCTCGAACCTCACTGATCTCGAAGAAGGCAAGATAGAACTAAGCCTCACAGACGGCGGATCCGTCCTTCAACTAATGCGGACAACTCAGCCAAAGCCATTCAAGAGGATGAATTTGCCGCAACCAGCGAACTCCGTCATAGATTGGGGCCTCAATAACGGCATACTAGACGTAACATTCGATTTGGCTTAGGCCAACAGAAGAAGGATTTGTGATAAAATGAGTGGACCAGTAATTGGAATTGACCTCGGAACGACGAACAGCTGTGTAGCTACACTTGAGGGGGGCAAACCAGTAGTTATCCCAAATTCAGAAGGCTCTAGGACCACCCCAAGCGTGGTTGCCTTCACAAAGAGTGGCGAGAGGTTGGTCGGAGTAACCGCTAAGCGACAGGCGGTTACGAACTCCCAACGGACAATAATGTCCGTGAAGAGGGAGATGGGTACCAAGTGGAAGAAGAAGATCGACGACGAGGATTATACCCCGCAGGAGATATCCGCATTCGTCCTCCAGAAACTCAAGGCCGATGCAGAGGACTATCTTGGAAGGGAAGTGAAGGAGGCCGTAATCACATGCCCGGCATATTTCACTGATGCCCAAAGGCAGGCTACCAAGGATGCCGGTAGAATAGCAGGTTTAGAGGTCCTCAGGATAATCAACGAGCCAACCGCTGCCGCTCTAGCTTACGGAGTCGACAAGGACGACGATCAGACAATTCTCGTTTACGACCTAGGAGGGGGAACCTTCGACGTTTCCGTCCTCGAGATATACCAAGTAGACGGGCAGCCACAGATTGAGGTGAAGGCCACCAGCGGAGACAATAGGCTAGGTGGAGACGACTTCGATGAGGTCGTTATCGAATGGCTCGTTTCAGAATTCAAGAAGTCATCCGGGATAGACCTCTCTGAGGACTCTCAGGCAATGAGTAGGCTTCGTGAAGGCGCAGAGAAAGCAAAGATAGAACTCTCTGGGACGAACACCACTCAAGTAAATCTCCCATTCATCACCATGAACGAAGAAAAACAACCCGAGCATCTTGACATTTCACTATCCAGGGCCAAGTTCGAGGAGTTAATTTCCGACCTGATAGAGAGGACAATGGGCCCAACCAGGAGTGCTATGAAGGACGCCGGCGTGAAGAAGGGAGATGTCGACAAAGTCATCCTAGTCGGAGGCTCAACCAGAGTCCCAGCTGTACAGTCAGCAATCGAGAAGGAAGTAGGGAAGCCCCCCTTCAAGGGAATCAACCCGGACGAGGCAGTGGCTGTAGGTGCTGTTCTCCAAGCCGGAATAATAACTGGTGACGAGGGAGTCACAGATGTCCTTCTGCTCGATGTCACGCCGCTCACACTGGGAATTGAGACTCTTGGCGGTATAATGACCACGATGATCGAGAGAAACACAACAATCCCCTCAAGAAGATCGGAGACTTTCTCCACTGCCGCAGACAACCAACCAGCTGTCGAGGTCCATGTACTCCAGGGTGAAAGGGAGTTCTCAAAGGACAATGTTACTCTGGGTAGATTTCACTTGATGGGAATTCCACCCGCACCTCGGGGAATGCCCCAGATAGAGGTTACATTCGATATTGATGCCAACGGAATTGTGGATGTTTCAGCCAAAGATCTTGGAACTGGTACCGAGCAATCGATCAAGATCGAAAGTCAGACGTCTCTTTCCGAGGACGAAATAAGCTCCAAGATCGCAGAGGCCGAGGAGTTCGCATCCGAGGACAAGCGAAGAAAGGCGGCTGTTACCCTAATCAATTCTGCAGATAGCATGGCCTATCAGGCCACAAGGATGCTGAAGGAGGCTGGAGAGAAGATCTCTGACTTGGACACAACTCCAATTGACGCCAAGTTAGAGGAGCTACGATCACTAATCACCAAGGATGATCAGCCAATAGACATCGACGATTTGGACGAGGCAGCGGTACAGGCAAAGATGGCAGAAGTCGAGGAGGAGCTACATGGGATCTCCAGCAAGTTGTACGAAGCAGCAGCAGCCGAAATGTCCGAGCAGGACTCGGATGGGGGCGAAGAGGTAGTAGAAGCAGACTTCGAAGTCGTCGACTCAGACGAAGAGAATGAGTGATTCACCCCTCGTCAATGAGACGGTGAAGGGTCCTCACGTGGACTCCTGAGACCCCATACTGGAACAGTGGGTTAACTCCCTCTGAACGAGCCTTGGAACCAGGTCCCCAAGCAGAACCGGCGATGTCGAGATGCACCCAAGGTATCTTCTCACCATCTTTGTCGAATCCCCTGTTTGGGACGAAGAACTCGAGGAAGGCAGCAGCCGTGTTCGATGAACCAGCCCTGCCTCCTATTGAGCCGTTTCTTATGTCCGCGAAAGCGGAGTCCGTCATGTACTTGCGGAATTGGTCATTGAGCGGCATCTTCCAAACAGACTCCCCGCTCCTCTCTGCAGCGTCTTTGAGGCTCTTTGCCAGGCTCTCGTCATTTGACCACATGCCGGATATCTGATTCCCGAGTGCAACCACCACGGCTCCAGTCAGTGTGGCTAAGTCTACGATGTACTCAGGGTCAAACTCACCTGCCTTCCATAGGCCGTCAGAAAGGACGTTCCTGCCTTCGGCGTCGGTACTGAAAACCTCCACCGTCTTACCGGAATATGTCCTGAAAACGTCTCCCGGCCTGTAAGCCCCGGATCCCGGCATATTCTCTGCAAGGCACGAGATCCCATTCACTCTCCTGGAGTATCCAGTCGAATGTAGGGCCTCCATCAATCCAAAGACGGTGGCCGCCCCACACATATCGTACTTCATGTCCCACATCCCACTGGTTGGTTTTATCGAGATCCCACCGGTGTCAAAGGTGATTCCTTTTCCAACGATGCATGGTCTACGAACTCCCTCGTCAGCATCCGGATTCAGCGTAAATAGAACCATGCAGGGCTTCCTGTCGCTACCCTTCCCCACATTGACTAGGCCGCCCATACCAAGCTCCTGCAACTTATCCCAGTCGTAAACCTCGACTGAGACGTTGTCCTTGCCTTCCGCCCATTCCACAGCTCTCCTTGCATACTCCATCGGGTAGAGCACGTTAGCTGGCTCGTTCCCTAGATCGCGTGCCAGATGCACACCTCCCACGACTGAGCGAACACTCTCGAGCCTCTCTGAGAGCAAATCCTGGTACCTAGGGCTAGCTTGGAAGTCAACACTCCACTCTTCGTCTACGTGGTCATCAGGAAGCTCCTGATGCTCGAGGAACTCGTAGTCCCGAAGCATCATCCCTTCAGCGAAGTCCAACATTCTCTCTCCTGTCCAACCCGAGGTGAACCTCACCGTCACACCAACCCCTTTCTTCTTCGACAGCGAAGCGATAACCTTGGCTCCAGTGTCACGAGCGGTCCTGTGATCTAGACCATCCTTGTCTCCCATCCCGACAAGTACGATGTTACATTCAGGAGTCCACAGTGACATTCTCTTGCCCTTCTTCCCGTCGAAGCCACCTGAGCCCAATGCCTCTCTGACTAGTCCCCTCTGTACTCTGGATAGCCCTGCAAGAGAGTTGTTTGGCGGTTTTTCCGCACCCTTGAAAAGTGGTAAAATCAGTTGCTTTCTCAGTCCAGTAAATTCATTATTGCTTATCTGCATAAATAGCCCTAACTATCCGATTAGAGACCGGTTTACAAATAATTCTATGTCAAACTTTCAATTTAGAGTCCGAATTAGTAGTATTAAGATATTAAATTACTGTTCAATTCTACTATTTCTTCCATTAATCGCCGCTAGAGCGAAGGCGACGAAGACAAGCAGCATCGAAGGGGCCGGAAGAAGGCCCTGCTCCACGCCTTCATTACTTTCCACGACGCTATCGTTGACCGGGTTTCCCACCCACATCGAGGAATCCACCACTCTCTTCTGGTAGTACAGGACCCAGATCCCTTCACTTGAAATTGGAGCACCCGTAAAGTCGAGGGTCGTTACCGTGTTGTTAGTGGCATTGACTGCGAAGCCGTATCCTGGGGTGGAGAAGTTGAAGTCTGCATCAAACTGTATTTGCGGCATCCCCCCCTTTTGGGCCAGCCCCGTCATTTCGATTGGCTCATTCGACCCAGGGAGCCAAAACCCCGTCGAATCTCCCTCCTCAAAGTATAGCAGTGTGGCATTTGAGGTGCTCGCTTGTCCTAGGTTGGATACGCTCAGATGCACCTTTCCGCCTTCCACCTCCAGAGAATCGACAACAAGACGAGCCCTCCAGTACCAGACATTCTGGATCAGGTAGTGCATCACATCGAGCTCCTCGTCCAATCTGTCCGAGAGGGCCTCTACTGTTCCAAGCAGGAATTGCTCATCATCGGTCTCGAAGGTGAATGTGGGGTAACCCATAACCCCGTAGCCGTAATCTCGGCTGGTTCCACAGTTCGGGTAGAGGCCTTGGTTGGCGTTACGAATGGGGATGTCAGAAATGTTCGTATTGACCTCATCTCTAATGTGGTGGTACATTTCCCAGTCAGAAGGTTGTTCTGGCCACTTGCCCCATGGATAGAGCATGATCCAGACTCCCGTGTGCATGGTGATATACAGGTCAGCATGGGGCACGACATCGTTCATGTATATTGAATTCGCAAGAGTCTCCGACTCACTGAATGCAGAACTCCCTGGCTGAGTCGTAGGGCATGTGTTCCAGTAGTGGTCGTAGTTTCTATTCAGGTCCACTTGGTTAACATTCCGTCTTGTGTCGAAGTCATTACCGTCCGCATTGAGCATAATCAGGATATGCAATTCAGTGGTGGACAATAAGTCGACTACCTCTTGATCCCCATTTGCCCAGCCCTCGATGTAGTACTCGGCAACCAGGAAGGCGAGCTCCGTGCCTAGGTGCTCATTGCCATGATGGCCACCATCAATGTACACCACTTCTTTGCGTAGTAGCAATGGGCCCTCTCTGCCTTCTCCTCCATAGTAGAGGTGTTCACACCCATCAAAGGCCAAATCAGCCCAACAAGATTCGTCAGTGATTTGCAGCATCCAGAGGTTTCTGCCCATTTCCGTTTGCCCAACGACGGACAAATTGATGATTTCCGGATAATCATCAGCCCATGCGTTGACGTCCAAGGTCAGTGTTGCATAGGAGTGATACCAGTGCTCCTGGATGATATCCGGCTGACCGATCTGCGCAGTTGCTGCTGGAGTGGCCGATACGGCAAGCATCGAGGCAACCGCCAATGCTGTAATCAATCGGCGCATAGCGCCGATGAAGGGGTCATACGCTACAATCATTCTCCCTTTTCGCTCAATAATAGGGCGATATGGCACGAGACCATCTTGCTAGCAATCAGTGCAGCGTTGAATTCAGTCAAAGGACCCTCGTCCCCCGGGGCAATCTCATTCACATCTGCTCCGATCACCACAGATTTTGGTGCAGAGAAAACCCTCTCGACGATTTCCACTGCGGCCCAGTATGCGATTCCGCCCGGCACGGGGGTGCCGGTGGAAGGTACCAATGATCCATCCAAACCGTCTACATCGAAAGTAATCCATACTGGCCCTTCAATCGAATCCAGACTCTGAATAAGCCTTGACCATCCGGCTTCTCCCTCGCAGATACCCAGGAAGTCACGAGCAAACCACGTCTCCACCCTGGGATCTCCATTGGAGAATGCGGCCTCCTCCCTTGAAATGGCCCTGGTCCCTATCTGGATTACCTTCCCCACTCCCAAATCTAGAGCCCTCCTTATGGCAGTACCGTGTGAGAACCTCTCTCCATTCAGCTCGTCCCTCAGATCCGCATGTGCGTCAATCTGAACCAACGTCAAATCCCCCAAATCACCCTCCAATACAGGGTGCCTGGAAAGAGCTTCAATTATCGGCGGAAGTATCCCATGCTCACCTCCGAGAACCAAGGGAAAAGACTCCCCGATCCAAGGTTGGACGTATTCTCTGATTGATTCCAACTGCTCCTTCAAGGTGCCAGCATCAGAAGCCCACTCATCTGCCGTGTGGAACGACAGGCCACAAGGCAAGTCACTGGGTAATATCGGATCGTACAACTCGACCTGAGAGCTGGCTTCGATACACGCAGCAGGCCCCCTCTCCGTGCCCTCCATCCAACTGGTCGTCATCTCATATGGAATTGGCAGAATCACGACATCCCAGGGGCCTACTTCGTCTTCCTCGAGGCCGAGGAATTTGCCCTCCCCTGTTTCCGCCATACCTCTCCGTACAATATCCTCAGAATAATCGCTTCGCAGTTCACTTTTGTCCAATTTTGACATCTATCGTGAGACCGTTGAAATACAGCCCCCCTCCATGAAGAGGCGTCCGGGGGACTATGCGATGGGTTTGACACTAGCACAATTGACTTCTGCCATCAGGAGCAAGGTCGATTCTGACATGGAGGTGGTGGTGGCCGAATCTATTGCCGAGCATGCACTCGGATTCTTCGGCTTCTCAAACAGGATAATCGACAATGCATTGGAACCAACAGATAGGAATCTATTCTACCAGTTGCAGGATTATGATCTACTAACTACAGAGTCAGAGGAGACAACGCTCTGGGATGGAAGGGAATGGAGAATCCACTACTGGAAGTTCAAGGCCAATGCAGAGGAATTTGCCAAGGCGGCCGCTGCCGCTGCGCTTCTTCGTAGCAAGGAGGAAGACCCCTACTCAGATGTGTATGAAGACGTCCCGGTATCTCTCTGGAAGGAACGCTCCGGGGAAGACGATGATTACGAAGAACCCCTGTTCTAGATCGTGACAGGTCGATTTGGGAATTGATTGATACGTCACTCCGGCATGGGTCACTACATGGGACGTTCGAGTAACGCTATTGCTCTGATTAGTGTGCTATTGCTAAGCGCCCAGGCCTCAATGGTTGGCGGACAATCGGATAGCGACGTTTCGTGCGATGTTCTGGTGGATTGGGACTATGAGCCTCAATTCTCCGAAGATTCGGGACAGTATCTCGACTTCATTCACAGATACAGAGTCACTTTCGACCCACCCTTCGAGAGTGGCGGGTCCCCAAGCGCTCTAACTGTTGATGCGGTCCACAGGGGTGACGAGGGGAATGATTTGCAGTCAAATTACAACTTCATAAGCGCCGGAGGGGAAGTGGACGTCATAATCGACGCCACTCCAAGCATAGGTGAAACAGTCTCTATTTCTATTCAGAGTTCCGAGGCTTCATGCAGCAGAGAAATCACTGTGACAAACTGGAACCAACCAGTAGAAGACCATGAAATCACTCGCGAGACCACTTGGTCCATGGAAGGGTTGGAGGACGAATCCCAGGGGATCGAGTTTGAAGGTAGGGGATGGCAGAAGAGGAGCGGGGACACCCTAGAATCAAACGAACTAGGAAACGGCTCCATGCGAATCAATACGATTAACGAAGACTCGAATGGACTCATGCTCGATCTTATTTTGGATAGGGTGTGGCTGAACGAAACGTATGAGGGACAGGTCCTCACCATTCAGGAATTTGAAATGGTAGGAAACGGCTCTATGATGCTCAGGGGAGGATACTCTAGCGAGGAAGGCCAATCCGAGGGGCTTGGAATACATGTTAGCATTAGTCAAGCTTCGATTCTTAGATCGTGGTCAGACGGACAACTGACCGAGAGGATCGTGATAGAGGGCAACGGCTGGCTGTCCTTTGATGAGGGTGACAATGAAAGCTCGGGAGGTGGATTTGGAAGCATAGAGGTATTCTACTTCGAGACATGGGACGTCGATGGAAACAGAAGACTGCAGGACCTCCAGCTCGAGGCAAATGCATCCATCCGCCTTATGGGTGCCAGCGACTACTTCACCTTCGATCTCAGTGAGTTTAAGATTAGAGAGAAATGGGAGGATGACACTAGAGTTGATCAATTCTTCAAGGCGGCTGGTTCAGGAGACTTTGCCTTTGAGATTGAGGATGAGGACTTCCAAGTAGATGTCAATGGCACAGTTCCGATAGTTCACTTGGAATCGAGTGGGGGGGAGGTAACTCATGAAACGATCATCGTGGATGGCACTTACGATGGGGACGTTGAGGGCAGCTTCGGATATGTGAGACAGATAGTAGATTCAGGACCCCAGGAAAATTTCAATGGGACACTTTTCGAGGTGGATAAAATTCAGGACGAGTTCTGGTTCAATGTCTCCGCAACACCTTTCGGGCCGATTGACCAGGAGTTTGGTGCTGAGCACAATCTAACCTACGAATACGTAGTCCCGCAGGAAGAATGGTACAACAGGACTCTAAGATACCAGTACGTTGAGGACAACGGCACGGTCACAAATGAGTATCCCGAAGACTCACCAGTAATTTCAGAGCCCGAGAGGCCGCAAGCAAATACGATATCTTCTCTACAAATATCTAGGGAGACTGGATTCGCACCTGAGAATGTCGTGATTGGAGATGTCTTCGTTCTCTCCGGCAACCAGGAAGCGATACTCGAGGTGGAAATCATCGGATTCACCCAGAGGACGGTCGACGGTCATGAAGTCGAAGTCGCCCAGTGGGTTGGGGAATATGGGACGGATAGCTATGCATCTGGATTTGTCATCAACGAAGGTCCGTTATCCGGGCTGCTAAGCGAGGTGTTCCGATGGATAGAGATAGATTTCTCTGACAATCAGACTGGGGCTGGCACAATCTCGTTCGTGGAGAATCAGCTAGTGGATAGGATACTTTATCCATCTGTAATCACAGAAGACGAGAACACACTGCCAACCGTGGAATCGGTTGGATTCAGAGAGGGCATACTATTGACGGAAGGCGGAAATGCACATCTGGAAGTAACTGTGATAGATGTCGACACAGACGTAATTTCAGTAGCTGTGGACTTGTCATTCATCGGAATGGGAGTAGTCGCTCTTTCGGATAGTGGCCTAGATGGCGATATCACTATTCATGACGATATTTGGACGGTGGAACTTACTCACACAGGCCTCGAATACGGTGTATTCAATACATCAATAATCATCAATGACTATTGGGCACAAGTATCGGAAAATCACAATTTGACAATAACGAATGCACCGCCAAGAGTCGACTCAGTAGTATTCTCCCCTACCTCTGCAAAGAGGGGCGATGTGGTTTCAGTAAGTGTGCTTGCAACTGACGGGCACGGCGTCTCAGAGGTATCCGTGGATCTTCTTAGTGCGGGAGGCGAATTGACGAAACTGTCCCCTCCGTCTCAACTAGGGGCCCCATGGGAAGGGCAATTTACAGTTCCACTATCACTTTCTCCAGGTGCTAGAGTCATACCCCTAAGGCTAACCGATGGAGAAGGCGAAACTATTCTGGCATCTAACTCGGGATCCCTTCCACTATTGGAGATAGAAAATGAGAATCCCTCACTCCAATCTGTCGAGGTACTGTCTTCAGGCAATTTACAGACCACAATTTCCGATGAGGGAGAAGTCCGTCATGTTGTTTCCTCGCCCACAAATGATGTGGTTATTCCGCACACCCTGGAGGTTTCAGTCAACGATCCAGATGGCGTCTCATCGGTTCAAGCCAAGATAGGCAGATTGGCCGACATAGGAAAGTCGGACGAGTGGCTTTTGCTTGTAGATGATGGCACATCTGGAGACAGAATAGCTGGGGATGGAGTTTTCAGCCTTGAGTTCAATGTAAGGCCATCAGTTCCAGAAGGCGATATTGACGTTCTGATAAGGGCCTCAGATATTTTCTTTGCAACCACCGATCCTGAGGATCAGACGCACACTTTCTCAGTAGAAAAATCAGATTGCTGTTCGGATGACTCAGACTGGTTCTCAAAGAATGGCGAAACATTCGCCGTAGTCACGATCAGTATTCTGCTGATCACCGGCCTAGTCGCAATTTTACTTTCGATCAGAAAGTCCGATTTCGAATAGACGCCTTGCAAAAAGATGGTACGAGTGCCGGGATTTGAACCCGGGTTCCGGCGTTGGCAACGCCGGGTGATAACCACTACACTACACTCGTGTAGACACTGGGAAACCCGAATCACTTTTCTAAGCGTCGGTACCTAATTAGACAGGTCAGACAGCCTACTTCTGATCATGTCCCTAGTTTCCCTGTAGGCCTCGATCGGCATTCCAACGGGATCATCTAGCCCCCAATCCTCATCTATTGGCAGATTGGGACACTCCACGCCGCATCCCATGCTAATTATCACATCGAACCCGCTTTCATCAATGTCATCTATTGATTTGGGAAACTGTCCTTCCATGCTTATTCCTAGTTCTTGTACAACAGAAATTGCATTTTCGGCTACCTTCCCGCCAGGATGCGTCCCTGCGGACGCCGAAACATGCCCCAAATTCCTTGCTAGGGCTTCAGCCATCTGGCTCCTACAAGTGTTCCCAACGCAAACAAATAGAACCCTCACAAAAACTACACCTACGCGGGCCTTAATGAAACCAACCGATATAGATGATTTTGATAGTAGATATCGCCCAACAGAGTTGAAGTATCGAATCATGCGCCCCTAATGCATGGCGGACTCACCTGTTAGCCATCATCCCCCGGGAGAAGATGGCCAATCTCAACCATCCACCGACCAAAGGGCACAGATGGAGCAGGCATATCAGCAGATGCAGAGAAAGATGAGAATGTCGAAGATTGGAGACAGCGTCAAGCACAAAATAATGGTACTGTCGGGCAAGGGGGGCGTCGGCAAGACAACAGTAGCCACCGGTTTGGCACTCTCCCTCGCAAAAAGAGGCATGAAGGTAGGCCTGATGGATATTGACATAACAGGGCCAAACGTGCCAAAAATGCTAGGTCTGGAAGACGTCGAACTCCACATAGAGGACGGACAGATCTTCCCAGCAATCGGGCCAAACGGCCTCAAGGTGATTTCGATGGCATTCCTTATCGAGGATCCAGATAAGCCAGTAATTTGGAGAGGCCCGATAAAGTTGGGGGCGATTCAACAATTCATTGGAGACGTAGCTTGGGGGGAATTAGATGCCCTGGTCATAGACTTCCCGCCCGGCACTGGTGATGAGCCACTAACAGTTAGCCAAACTTTACCAAATTTGGATGGGGTGGTAATTGTCACAACCCCCCAAGAAGTCGCTCTTCTAGATAGTAGGAAATCCATCAATTTCGCCAAGACAATCAACGTTCCAGTTTTAGGCGTGGTTGAGAATATGAGTGGATACACAGTTTCAGGGACGGCCCCAGCTGGCTCCGAGATTTCAATAATCGGCCCGAATGGAGTCCCCTTGGATGTCAAAGTTTCCGACGATGGGAATTGGGAAACCAAACTCGACCTCTTCAAATCAGGTGGAGGGGAGTCTTCGGCGATCGATCTGGATGTCCCGTTTTTGGGCGCATTACCATTCGATCCTGGGGTGGTAAGAGGAGGAGATGATGGAGTCCACAGGATAGTCGCCGATCCCGAAGGAGAAACCGCTATAGCTTTCGATTCGGTAGTTGAAGAGATTCTGGAACAACTGAGCAATAGCACTTCTCCAGACATCAAGATAACTTGATTTGCCGAATATCTAACAAGGGTCGACTTCATTGATGACCCTTATCCCCGGGTATATTGGAAATGGCAGTAGGCAGTGGCATTTACATCACCTGGATTACAGGGGCGATACTGCTCAGTATAGCGATGATGCCACTGTTCAAGCCCCCCTATGCCAAATTGAGCGCAGAGGGCTTCGTAGATATGTTCAGGAGATACTGGGCGCATATGTTCGTCGTATTCTCGGTTTACCTCTGGAAGGATCTCCTTGATGGTCTAGACAGAGTTTTGATGGCCAACACCCAACTAGACATGACTCCCTATGTCTATGCGGTAGAAGGGGACATAGTGCTCTGGATCCAAGAAGCCTTCAGGAGCCCATTACTCGACTTCACACTGACGCACTTCTACGTCATGGGCTTCATGACCGCGACCTTTGCCTCGTTCCTATACCCCATCTACTTCGATGACAGGCACATGGCAGATAGGGTGTCCCTGTCCATGTTCTGGGTCTACGTCCTCGCCATTCCATTCTACCTTTTCTTCAATGTAAGGGTCACTGGTGACCATATCCCAGCAATGGAAACAGTAGCTTACGATCTAACACCAGAGATCCACAACTGGTTCACTAGGATAGACCCCTTCACAAATGGGATGCCAAGCCTTCACATCGGCCTACCGTTAGCCATCTGGCTAACAATGGGCAGGTGGGATGAGGACGGTCGTTGGAATAAATATCGAACAATTCTATTCGCTTTCATCGCCTTCACTGCTTTCTCAATAGTCTATCTTGGAATCCACTGGATTGTAGATATAGTGGGAGGGATGATTGTAGCAATTCTCGCTGTCGAGGTAACTGACAGAACCCATGCCAGTATCTGGAAGGTTGCCGATGAGAGAATTTTCACTAGGAGGCTAGCCCGACTTCTCGACGACCCCTCTGGATTTTTGAAAAATCTTACTTCCGACATTAGAGAATTTGTCAAGCCGTTCAAGGAGCCAGGTAAGAAACAGACCAGCTTCTTCATAGCGTTACTAATGACATCAACAGGAACGGTCCTGCTCTGGGACGCTACACATCAGGACTTCCCGGTCGAAGGTGTCGAATGGCCAAAGTCAGCAGCAGGCTCGGATGGTTGGCTAGTGGGGGTTGAAGAAGACCCGATATTGGATGGAATTGATGACATACAGATTACTGCATGGAATGTTAGTGACGACATTAGCCATAGATTGGGGGGAGAAACTTGGGACAGTTCACCAAACGTGGAAATATCGGGGTCATACCTAGTTCTCTTCGATGAACATAGGTTGGACTTCTATGACCTGGAGAGTAACTCACTGGACCCTTTCGATCCTGTTTTCACCAGGAGTGAGGAACTTCCAATACTAACGTGTGACATAGGACTGGATGGATTTGGCGAGCCTTTGGTGGTCATAGTGGCCAATGGGTCTGCAATCACACTAGACATAAACCAGGAAACCTCAGAACTCAGTCAAATCGATCAATTCTCCAGCAATTTCGAAGTATCTGGAAATATCATTGCATGGGAAGTTTCCAACGCAACAACCCCTACAATTTCGGTTTCTTCCCTATCCAACCCACTATCAATTCAGACAATTTCATTGGATGTCATGGCCAGTGAATCAGATGATGAATTCCTATCGGAATCATCGGACTCCTCGGTGGTTTACGATGGAGCTTCAGTGGTCGACATTGCAATTGGAAGCGGAGCCATAGTCGCCGTAGTCGATGTAGGGCCAGTCAATAGGACAGTTTTCGTAGATATTGCCACTGGGGAGCAGATACTACTCTCCACCCCGATATGGGAGTCATCCTCACCAAGTGTAGGCCATGGATACGTCGCCTTCCTGCAAATACCCAGATTCGACCCTTCGGGAAACTCGGGTCAGGAGGGGGAAACGAATCAAGTATACCTGTATGAAATTTCAGCCAATCAAACTAGGCAGATTTCTTTCGATGAGGACAGGACTCACACCAGCCCACAGATCCTGATCGGCGGAATAGGTTGGATCGTTACCGACTCCGAGGGATTATCCGAGCTTAATTGGCATGACTTAGAGGAAACCTTCGAACCATACTCCTCAGTACTTCTACAAGTTTCCACAGTCCTGTTGATCCCCTTGCTCTTCATTTGGGCAAGCCAGAATCAGTCAGAGAAGAAGAAAAAGAAATAGCTATTCAGCTAGCCTAAACATCTCATCCAGATTCCGCTGTGCAAGCTCAATAATTTCCGGCTCTATCTCGATTATTTGGTCCTCCCTAGGGTTTCTCAGAGCCTGCAGTATGTCCTCCAATTGAGTTGCTTTCATGTGCCTGCACATTACACAGGCACCATACAAGTTCAACTCATTTTCAGACTCTGCCAAAACCCGTTCCGCTGTCCCGCACTCAGTGATTAGCATTACATCCGGACGATTCTCTGAACCAAGCCTAAGGGCCTCTTGAATCAGCTTCTCAGAGGACCCGACATAATCGGCCTCCTCCAGGACATCAGCACCGCATTCAGGATGGGCCAGTACTGAAAGCTCACTCCCAATCTCCTTCTTCCATTTTCTCACTTTATCTCCGGTGAATACCGCATGAACTTCACACTCCCCGTCGAAAACAATGACTTCTTTCTTTCCTTCAAGGGCCTTCTGTAGGTGAGCTCCCATGAACCTGTCTGGAACGAATATCAGACGTTCTCCCGGAAGCCTCTCACATATTCGAAGATAATTGCTACTGGTCACACTAACATCGCACTCGGCCTTCACAGCCGCAGTCGTGTTGATGTAGCAAGCCACCGGGACTCCCGGATATTGTTCTCGTAGATCCCTTACATCCTGTGCTGTAATTCCATCCGAAAGACTGCATCCAGCCTCTGGAGATGGATGGATTACAGTTTTCTGCGGACTAACGATTTTCGCGGTTTCTGCCATGAATCTGACACTAGAGAATAATATGGTTTGCTGTGGGGCATCACGAGCGGCCTTAGAAAGCGTATACGAGTCAGCGACTTCATCAGCAACGCCATAGATTATGTCGGGGGTCTGGTAAGTATGAGCAATCAGAAAAACATCATTTTCCTTCTTTAGCCGGTTTATCTCTAATGTCAATGGAGCAATACTGATACAGGCACTTATTGGCCACCTCTGATTCTGTTGCATGGCTTCCTGCAAACGATTCGCTTCAGCTAGTATTTCCTCATCTGTGAATCTTGAAGATTCTACTTCCGAGCGCGGGAGAGGTATAGCCGGTAGGGGCAGTCCCATCCATTTTGCGTCATGTGCAACCGCTTTCAAGGTATGCGGCCTCCCAGCATCATGTCCGGAGTGCCATACAGGCCTTGGTCCTTCGAAATGAAGGTGCATGAGGGGGCCGAAGCAACGGTCTCCAAGGGCGTGTGGCTTGGTAAACCGGCCATTCTAAAGGTACGCAAGCCCAAGGGCTACAGGAACCCAGATTTGGATAGCAGGCTAACTAAGAGCAGGATGGCCGTCGAGGTGAGAGCGCTATCACGATTGCAGAGGGTAAACTTTCCATCCCCCTCTTTGCTCTATGTAGACCAACAAGATTCGTCGATCATTATTTCCGAAATAGAAGGATTCCCATTATTCGAAGTAATGGTGAATGGTAATTTGGAAGAGGGCGCCCTGTCCAGGGTTGGAGGGACTATTCGTAGATTGCATGAAAATGGCGTGTCACATGGCGACCTCACCACGCACAACATCATGATTGGCACAGATGGCGAGATTTTCCTGATTGACTTCGGACTGGCAAAAATTTCACCGGAGCTAGAGAATTTGGGCCAGGATCTACAAGTGCTCAATGAATGCCTTACGGCTAGCCATTCAGAATATTCCGAGGCGATCGAGAAAGTTGTCGAGGGCTACATCTCTTCCAGTACAAGTGTCCCCGAAGTCCCCAGCTCCAGTGATGTCACTCAACGCTTCGATGAAATTCGAAATAGGGTAAGGTACCTGGGGTAGGGGAATGAAAATCATTTTTGTAACTAGCAACAGGGGAAAGGTCCTCGAGGCGAGCGATGTTTTTGTTCCGCTGGGCCATACAGTGGAACAATTCCTTGATGGCGGTCAACTACCAGATTTTATCGAACCACAGTCTGATGGGATAGAGGAGGTCACGATTTCGAAGATGAAGCAGGCTCTGATGATGGTTGAAGGAGAAATCAATGAAGAGACCGCCCTCATTGTTGAGGATGCTGGGCTTTTCATCGAATCACTAGGGGGCTTCCCAGGCCCCTACTCTTCTTATGTGGAGGAGAAGATAGGATTGGACGGCATTCTGCGTGTTATGGAAGGCGAGGGAGATAGGCGTGCCGAGTTCAGAGCCGTGGTCGCTTTCCACCATTTGGGCAATACCCATATTTTCAGAGGCGTCTGCAAAGGAGCAATATCTCTCGACAAGAGGGGAGAGGGCGGCTTCGGATATGATCCAATATTCGTCCCATCTGCCTCGGATGGAAGGACATGCGCGGAGATGACGGCAGTTGAGAAGTCATCAATCTCGCATAGGGGAGAGGCTCTGAAAAGGCTGATACAATTTCTAACGCCCCCGTCAATGTGAAGTCTCGCCCCCTCCTCTCAAGCGTCGGAGATAACGTGGCGACACTCACCCGCACAGTAAATTGGCTCGCCCTCATAGTGGGTTCCGGACTCTTCCTAATGTTCCAGGGAGAGGTGGATTTACCACCTAGGATTGCAGGAGCAACGGTTCTTCTGGCGCTTGCTTCCCTTCTCATTTTCACAGGAAGTACCCCAATTCCGAAAACTCCAGCTAAGGGAGAAGAACCGATGGAAGAAGAAATAGAAACTCTCGCTCCCATGGTCATCGGAGGCTCCGTGGAAATACCTCAGGATACGGAAATGAAAAGGTCCAGAGGTAGAAAACAGACCCCTCCGATGCCCACGCCTCCTGTCCCCGTTCCAATGCCAATGCCAGATTCACCCGTTCATTCAGATTCTGCAACTATTCCTGCTCCACAATTGGGAGATCAGGCAGTAGAACCCCTTCCCGAAGGTACAGCGGTCGCACAGAGATATGTTGCATCCGGAGATGCTGAGTCAGAACAGGAAAGCGAAATCGAGCAGCACGTAGCCAGAGAAAGGGAGAGGAGAGCGGAAATACTCTCAGGAATAGAAAGAGAGCGCCGTATGAGGCTAGCTGAGCGTAGAGCTGCCAAGGCCATGATGTGGTCAGAGGTAGAGGACGGCGAAGATCTAGCCAAGCTCCTCAAGGAGGAGGGCCACGGTTTGACCCTGTTTGAAGAGCCAGAGAATCCAGACAAAGGGATGCCATTGGGAATTTCATATGTCAGGATAGACGATGAAAGGGTCTTGATGGTCAAGTCCCCCTTGTATATCCCTGAGAAAGAAGACCCAATCCAAGATGAAGAGGTTACAATCCCGTCCCCATTAACACCGCCTCCCTTGCCACCACCTGGCGACATGCCCCCTCCCCCGGGGATGCCACCACCCCCATCCCCCCCTCCTCCGCAGTCCGAAGATTGACTGTGATACTTTCAAGCGCCAATCGTGACTGGGAGTCACATGGCGAACGACGCGTTGACGGTCGACGATATACCAGTGGACGGCTCTAACCCGCCAGGAGGGCTCATTTCAGTTTGGACGCTGAATAGGCCGGAGAAACTCAATGCACTGAACAAGGACTCGCATACGGCAATCAAGGAGCAGTGCTCAAGGGCTGAGTCAGATCCGAATGTTAGGTGCATAGTAATCAGAGGGGCTCCCCCCCCTCCTGCGGAGGAAGGTAAGAGGCAGAAGCCAGCCGCATTCGCCGCAGGGGCGGATATTTCCGAGTTTTCTGGTAAAAACTCGGATGATGTAAGGCCTTTCTTCGAGGATAACGCATGGGAGGCCGTATGGTCGCTATCCAAGCCCACTATAGCAATGGTAGACGGTTTCGCCCTTGGAGGCGGCACTGAACTCGCCCTTTCCTGTGATATCAGAATTGCTTCTGAGAGGTCCAAGTTCGGGCAGCCTGAAATAAATCTAGGCTTAATTCCCGGTGGCGGTGGGACTCAGAGGTTATGCAGACTTATTGGCTATGGCAAGGCAATGGAGATGGTCCTTACTGGGGACATGATAGATGCAGAAGAGGCATTGAAAATAGGACTTGCGAATAAGGTGGTGAGCCCAGAAGACTTGGAGGATTCGACAATGGCAATCGCTAGTTCGATAGCATGTAAATCTCCCTACACGATTAAAGTGGCAAAGAGAGCCGTCCGTGCCTCACTGGAACTTCCCTTTAGTGAAGGAGTTCTCACCGAGAGATCCGAGTTCGTCGCTTTGTTTGACACAGAAGACAAGGAGATTGGGGTCCAAGCCTTTCTGGATAGGAAGGAAGCAGAATGGGTCGGTAACTGAAACAATCAGAGTTGTATTGCCTTCACCTCGAGGAATTCCTCAAGGCCATGAGAACCAAGCTCCCTCCCATTTCCAGAGAGCTTGTAACCTCCAAAGGGCGCACTGATATTGAAGGCGCCGCCATTGATACTGACCTGACCTGTCCTCATCGCTCGGGCAACCCGCATCGCCCTCTCGTCGTCCCCCGACCAGACTCCTCCGGAAAGTCCGTACTCGGAGTCATTTGCCATCGCTATGGCCTCCTCCTCAGTCTCATAGGTGCTTATTGTTAGCACAGGGCCGAATATCTCCTCGCGGAAGACAGTCATTTCTGCAGTAACGTCAGCGAAAACCGTAGGCTTGACGAAGAATCCAGAGGATAGCCCTTCAGGCATCCCCTCGCCTCCGGAAACCAGGGTCGCCCCCTCGGCTATTCCCGAGGCGATGTACCCGCTGACGGACTCCTGCTGCCCAGCCGAAACCATCGGTCCGCACTTGATGCCTTCATCCATGGGATCTCCCACCGTGTATCTATCCAATGTGGACGAAATCACCTCGATGACCTCGTCTCGAGCAGAAGTTGGCACTATTAGCCTACTAAGTGATGAGCACTCCTGTCCGGAGTTGTTGAAGCAAGAATAAACTGCCATTTTTGCAGCCTTCTGAATATCCGCATCATCCATAATAACATTCGCGCTCTTGCCCCCCAATTCTAGGGTAACACGCTTTATCGTGGGAGCCGCTGCCTTTGATACGCTTACTCCCGCAGAAGTCGAACCCGTGAAACTCACCATATCTATTTCAGGATGAGATGCCAAAGCCTCGCCTATCTCTCGTCCGTGACCAGAAACCAGATTGAAAACCCCCTTTGGCAATCCTATTTCCTCCATTATGTCAGCTAGAAGAAACGCATTCAGAGGCGCCTCTTTGGATGGTTTGAGAACCATCGTACATCCAGCAGCGAGGGCCGGGGCAACCTTGCCAATGATCTGATGCAGAGGAAAGTTCCAAGGAGTTATCATTCCAACCACACCTATTGGCTCCTTTACGATTAGAGAGTTCCTCATCTCTTCCTCCCACTCGAAAGAGTCCAGTATTTTGGCATATGAACGAGAAACCACACGAGGAGTACCGACCATTGCCATACGAGAGTAGTTTATTGGAGTACCAACTTCTGAGGTAATCAACTCAGCTATTTCCTCGGCCCTCTCGCCAATTGCGGCAGAAAGTGCATTCAGGTATCCCTGACGCTCCTCTATGCTACTCTCAGACCAAGAAGGAAAAGCCAAGCGAGCCGCTTCAATCGCATTGTTCACATCAGTGACATCTCCAACGGGGACAGAACCAATCTCCTCCTCAGTAGTCGGATTTACCACTCCTATTCTCCCCGTCCCATTGGCTGGAACCCATCTCCCGTCGATGTATATGCAGTCGCGTGTGTGCATGTAATGGCCCAGCGAGGTCCGACTTATCACCTTCATGGAGTTCAAAAATGGTGGCCCACTTCGCGAATCATGCCATTCAGCGTGGACAGAGAGGAGGGAGGAGTTGCCATTGTTACTCTCTCCCCCGAGACATCGAGAAACACCTTCAATCCAGCCAATTTCAACCCCTTAGTTGAAGCATTGGAGGGCCTTATGGACGATCCGTCATGCAGATCCGTGGTCATCACAGGCTCAGGGGGATTCTTCAGTGCAGGAGGTCCAATAGATGAGTTTGCAGATGCTATTGATGATGGTACGATAGGCCAGGTAACGTCTGAAATGACGGGGACACTTCACCCCCTTATACTCAAGATCAGAGGCAGTGAGACCATTTTCATAGCCGCAATCAATGGCGCTGCCGCAGGTGGTGGCTTGGGTCTGGCACTATCGGCCGACTACCGAGTGTGTTCGGAGAAGGCCAAGCTAGCCGCCGCATTCTTCGCTCTGGGCCTATCTCCTGATGGAGGTACCACCTGGCTCCTTCCACGGCTCGTTGGAGTGCAAGAGGCCAAGAAGTTCTTCTTTGAAAATCAAGTATGGTCCGCAGGGACTTCCCTCGAGAAAGGAGCGGTCGATGAGGTAGTATCTCATGGTGAATTAATTCAAAGATCCGTAGAAATAGCAAAGAAATGGGGAAGGTGGTCAGCAAATAGCAGGAGGTCGTCAAAGCAGTTGCTAGACGCATCTACATCTACCTTCTTTGAGACCCAGTTGGAATTTGAGAGGGCTCTGATGATAGCCTCGTCCATGACTCCTGACTTTGCCGAAGGAGTCTCGGCATTCCTAGAAAAGAGGGAACCAGTGTTTTCAGAGTTATACGAAGAAGAGTAGAATCATCGTAAAGACTCATTGAAGAAGCTGATAAGATTACTTCTGTACTCATCTGAGTTCCCCCACATCGCATCTACATGCGCTCTATCGTCAACATACCAAGTTTCTACGTTTCCTCCGTTCTCAAGCATTCTTGACTCAAATCTCTCTGCATGAACTATTGATACCCGTGCATCTTCCTTTCCATGAGTCAAAAATACCTCCCTCTCTCCAGCATTATCGGCGGCCTCCATGGGAGAGCGTTCATCCAAACCCACTCCAACTAGCCAGCCTCCAACTGTTACAGCCGGCCCTGAAAAAATAGTTGGAAAACCTAACCTTCCTAATTCGTTGTTAACCAATAACGGGAAGTCTAAGACTGCACTATCAAGCCACATAGCGCCTATTCCAGACTCCTCAGCGAAGGCAATTGCGGCCCCACCTCCAGCAGATATGGCAGTCATGCCAACTTCCCCGGGCTGGTATCCTTTATTCTCAATCAACCAATCATATGCGCCTAACAGATCCTTATACTCAATTTGTCCAACGGCAAAATAATCACCAACAACATCGCTTTCTCCATAATTCCTCAGATCAAAAGAAAGAGTATTGATGCCCCCTTCAGATAAGTAAGCCTGCATAAGAAGCATCTCTGGCTTACACTTCCCATTCATTGGCATCCCGTGTGTGAGAATTACTACGGGGGCATCAGAATCAACTTCTACATACCAACCACGAAGGGTAATATCCGTATTATCCCGGGGCGTGAATGAAACATCCTCGTAAGAAGACATTTGATATGATGAAACATCAAAATCCCTGCGTATATCCACACGCTCTTCTGCATCTGGCCAGGGCTCAAAACTTTCCCAATCATCATCCACATCCCATTCCGAAGGAGTATTTTCTGACCACATCCCACAACCGGGATTGATTGCTAATGATTGCGATGCAATCACATATCCGATACCAACGTATCCAGAACCAAACACCATCAATACCACAGTGGAGAGAGAGAACAGTTTTTTCCTTCCATTCAGTGATTTCCAGTATTCCTTGATTGACGCCATATGGGTGAACGACGCACCGCAATTCATGATTATTGCCATCATAATTCAGCAATTGTGACCGATGAGCACTTCAACACAAGTCCACGCGCAGTCTCGTGGCAAGGGAGCTAATACGACTAGTTGACGTCCATCGGGCCTTCGGACCACTCACAGTCCTAGAGGGGGTGAACATTAGGATTGACGAGGGGGATCGAATAGGCGTGGTGGGGCACAACGGCGCTGGAAAGACAACTCTATTGCGGACCATTAGCAAACAGGATCAGGATTTGGGCGACATTGCGCTAGCACCCGGTCTGCGCCTAGCATTCCTGACTCAAGTCAGGGATATCAACGACTCAGCCACCCTTGGTGAAGAGCTGAACAGGAGGGGTAGGCAGTTCCAGGAACTTGAGGACGAGATATCATCTCTGGAGGAAAGAATGGCAGACCCCTCCTTCTATGACAGTGATTGGCAGCCAGCAATGGAACGCTATCAGGAGCTTCAGAGCCTCATGGCTCGTTCCGGAGGAGGGGATGTTGCAGGTCACGCACAAGAGATTCTGAAGGCCCTGGACTTAGCACACCATTCTATGGACATACAACTCTCGTCCTTGTCAGGAGGGGAAAGAGCGAAAGTTGCCCTTGCAAGACAATTGGTCGGTTTGGGGGAGATCGATGTATTCTTCCTGGATGAGCCAACTAACCATCTCGACTTCCAAACACTGAATTGGCTAGAGGGATTCTTGAATGAATTCAGCGGGGCCCTCCTGATAGTTAGCCACGATAGGTACTTCCTAGACAGAGTGTGCAATAACATAGTCGAGATACAAGATGCGCATCTCAAGGGATACCCAGGAAACTACTCCTCACATCTGCAGCAGAAGGAGCTCTTCCTACAGACGCTAAGTGATAGAATAGAGAAGACTCAGAAGGAGATAAAGAGACTGCTTGGAGCCATGCAGTCTATGAAGAGAGCAAACAAATACGACAAGTCAGTTTCCCAGAAGCATGTAATGATTACAAGAGCACAGAGGGAGTTGAAGTGGTTAAAATCTCTGAAGCCGAGGCAACGGCAGAATCTGAATTTCAATCTTCAATCAATGGAAAAGAGCAGTCTAGAAGTCCTTGACTTTCACAAAGCCAGCCTAACCTTCGAGGGACTCGGTAGACCTGTCATTAGAGAATTGGAAGTGGGCGTCAGGAGAGGTCAGAAGATAGGGATAGTAGGCCCCAATGGAGCGGGCAAGACCACAATTCTGAGAATAATCAAAGGAGAGTTGGAGTTAGATTCAGGATCCCTGGACGTCCGTCCAGGGGTCAAGTTAGGGTACTTCCATCAGGACCATAGGTCTCTAGATTTCTCACTAAATCCCGTACAGCAGGTCCAGGCTCTAAGGCCCAGGATGGAATATGGTGACATCCGGGCTCTACTAGGCCAGTTCCAATTCACAAAAGATATGGTTTCAGTACCTCTAGGAAAGTTAAGCGGCGGCGAGAGAGCGAGGATAGCCTTGCTAGAACTCCTTCTCAGTGAGAACAATATGCTACTGCTGGACGAACCTACCAACCACTTGGATACCGATGCCAAAGAGGCTCTAGAGGATGCCCTCCAAGAATACGACGGAGCGATAATCACTGTAAGCCACGACCGATTCTTCCTCGATAAGATATGTGATACAATCTGGGAGTTGCCCGGGGACGGAAGCCTTTGGGTATGGCCTGGTAATTATTCAGAATATGTCCGAAGGAAAGAACTCCAACGCTCCAATTAGTGCCCGTTCGTTCTACAAAGCCCCTCACCAATTGAATTTCACTTATTCACACTGCCCATACTAAATATGGAACCTACGCGCGCCCCGAGTAGGGTTCCAAGTGGTTCGATTCTCAGATTTAGGAATCAGCCCCGATCTAGTCGAATCGTTAGCCAGTCAGGGCATTACAGAACCATTCGAGGTCCAAGCCGAGGCGATCCCTAGTCTGATTAAAGGAAGAGACCTATGTTGCAGGGCGCCGACTGGCTCTGGAAAGACTCTAGCATTCGGACTCCCTATGATTGAGAGGACGAAGCCTGCTGAGCCCAAGAGGCCCACTGCACTGATCCTTACTCCGACAAGGGAACTCGCTGAGCAAATCAGGAATGTTTTGGATCCCCTCGCTTGGAAATCTGGGATGAAGGTCCTTTCAGTGTATGGCGGGACATCCTATGGTAAGCAGCTGAAAGGATTGGGTAGGGGAGTGGAGATACTTGTCGCGTGTCCGGGGAGGCTGATCGATCTTCTAGAAAGAAAGGCATTGACTCTGGAGGATATCAATATGGTTGTATTGGACGAGGCCGACAGGATGGCCGATATGGGCTTCATGGAGCCAGTTTGCTCCATCATTGAGAAGTGCACGAGTAGCCCTCAAATGGTTCTCTTCAGCGCCACTCTTGATCGCGATGTCGCGAAATTAGTGAAGCTCTACCAAGATGACCCAGTGAAGATAGAAGTTGGCCCCAAGGAAATAAGCATGGATAGCATGGAGCACAAATTCTGGAAGGTCAAGCCATACAAGAAGACCGAAATTGCTGTAAAATCAGTTAGAAGGTCAGGTAGGAGCATAATTTTCTGTCGAACTCGTGCAGGCGTCGATCGTCTAGGCGGCGAGATGCAGTTGGATAGTATCCCACTTTCCACGCTGCACGGTGGCTTGAATCAGAGGCAGAGGGATCGCGCTATGAACAAATTCACTAGCGGTAGAAGCATGGTCCTTATTGCAACAGATGTCGCCGCCAGGGGGATCGATGTTGAAGGAGTAAACTGTGTGATTCACTACGATCCACCTGATGATGCAAAGGCGTACAAGCACAGAAGTGGAAGGACTGCCAGAGCGGGGCATTCAGGGGTCGTGATTTCTTTCATCAAGGGGAATGAGCAGAGAATTTACGGCAGAATACAGAAACAAGTCGGAATAAGAAAGAGATTTACCGACCCTCGGCCAGAAGACCTCAAGAAGAATGATTTCAAGATCACCAAGGAAGAGCCAAGAAAAACAACTCGTAGAAATGGAACCGGATCCAGAACATCCGATAAGCCGAGAAGGAAAAAGAGGGGTAGGGGCGGCAAAGGAAAAAGAGGGAAAGGAGTAGCAAATGGTAAAAAATATCGCAATTCATCTTCCAAGTCGAACAAATCCTCCAATAACTGGAATCGTGGTAAAAAGAAGAGAGGGCAGAGATCCGGCTCGAAGAAGCGTAAGGCTGATGCCAGGCCATAATTGGTACCGAGCCGCTAAATTACCTGCACCTCTTCCAATGCCATAAGCGGACATGGTCTAGTGGTTATGACAGCAGGTTCCCAACCTGCTAACCCGGGTTCAACTCCCGGTGTTCGCACCATCGCCTTCCTGTCTGCGCAGTTTCAAAACACCAATAATTATTGTAATGATGCAGCTCAATGCAGCAATATTGGCCAAAATAATTGCTATCGAACCAATTAGCATTCCATAAGCAAGCCATAGGATGAGGGAGGTAGAAACCAAGGTGAAGGTGGGAATCGATATCCCCTCATGCTCGCCCTCTGACCACACTTTCATGATCTGAGGAAACCAGGCAATCACACCAAGAAATCCAGCAATGACCCCAACTCCCTCAATCCACGCTGGAATCATCTTCCAACCTCCAAATTATTCACATTGGGAGGTCATCGCGTTCGGATCTCTCTCCATCCGACCAGTTGTATATCCCCTTTCCAGATTTCTTCCCGAGGCTGCCTTCAGACACCAGCTTCTCGAGCAAATCATGAGGCCTGTATGAGTCGTCCCCGAATGATTCAGCCAAGCTGTTCAGGATATCGCATCTTACATCCAGGCCTACGAGGTCTGAGAGCTCCAAGGGTCCCATTGGATGGCGATAACCAAGCCTCATTGCCGTATCGATATCGGAGGCACTAGCCACACCATCAGCCAGCATTCTAACCGCCTCATTACCCAGCACAACACCTAGTCTGCTAGTCGCAAAACCGGGTACATCGTTCACGAGAATTGCTTCCTTCCCCATCGAAGCACCTATCATTCTGGCTACTTCGATGGTGCCATCGGAGCATCCATCATGACGTACGATCTCTAGCAGCTTCATTATGGGGACGGGGTTGAAGAAGTGCATCCCAACTATCCTATCTCCGCATGTAGTAGATTCCGCGATCTCGCTGATTTGCAGGCCGGACGTATTCGTAGCTAGTATAGCATTAGGGGGGGCCATTTTCTCCAGTTTTCTGAATATCTCTTGCTTCAGCTCCATTACCTCCGGAACAGCTTCTATGACTAGATCAGTACCAGAAACCGCCTCTGAGAGGTCCCCCCAAAAACTCAATTTTTCCGACCACTCAGCCTTCTGCTCCTTTGTCGTCTTACCACGTTCTATACCCTTGTCCCAGAATTCCTCGATAGAACTCATCCCATTCTCTAGTCCCTCGGGAAAGGCGTCATACAACCGAGTCTCCCAGCCCGCTTGAGCACAGATTTGGGCAATCCCAGCACCCATTGTCCCGGCGCCGATCACGGCGACGGTCCGGATATCCATTGAATCACTCCCTGCCGTACGCTGCTAGGGCCGCCTGGAAAAGCCTCTGCCGTGGAACATCATGCTCCAGGAAACACGTGAACGGAGCCACATCTTTCAGTAGCTCAATCGCTGATACATAGGCTCCGTAGATGAATGGGTCTGCAACCTTAGTATCTGGAATTTCTATTCCAAGCTTCGAAAGTCCGCTTAGCGTATCCTCGTCCCAGATTGAGAAAGTGTGATGAGTGAAGTGAAGATAAGCGGAAAGTCTTCTGATGTCAGACCTAGCTGTCTCGGTAAGACTCTCTATCAAAAGGGTGTCTGGGTATCTAATTGCATAAAGCGAAAGCATGACTTCCCTCTCGGTCTCGTCTCTCCAGTCTCTTTCCGGTAGACCCATCCACTCGTCAATCATATCGAGCATTTCCGGGGTATAGGGCCTCTTAACCCTGTAGAGCAGGTTCTCATAAGCATCAGCATCCTGCTTCTCGGAATGATGATGCTTGTGGAAGTAATCCGTAAGGTACTCAAAGAAGTGACCGCACTTCTTCTTATCAAAAATCGAAAGTGAATGATACTGCATCGGCAAAACCCCTTGCTTATCCTTTCCATTCTCTGTATTGAATCCACTCTTGCTTCATGTATTCATTGATCAGTCGTTCCTCGTCTTCATCTGTGGGTAAAACCGTCTTCAGGTATTCTTCCCAGTCTTCCTCGCTCCCTTCGAAAGGCTCGCCGTGGACAGTGTAATTCTCTCCGGCATACTTCCCAATCCCCCTCTTGAATTTATCAGAGGGGATGAATAGCTCAGGTTCTCCTTCCTTCCTCGACTTACTGATTCTGCGCATCTCCTCTCGCAGCTCTTGGAAGTATAGCTCCCTGCTAGCTTCATTCAGATGCTCCCTATCTGCCGGTTCACCAGCCTCCCGCTCATCGTACCTACCCTTGATTCCGTAGACATATGCCCACTGCGCACTGCTTGAGTCGTCTGTTCCGAAAAGATCCAAACCAGTACTGACCCACTTGTTGACGTACTTCTGTACAAGAGCACATGGAATGACTCCTTGTTTGACGACCCTCCTTAGTCCGTTGGCCCCGGTTCCTAGGTGGAATGACTCCTCCTTGAGCATGGGTCCCATGCTAGCGGCCAAGGGCTTGAAGGAAGAGGTGCTGAGCATCTTCAGCTGATACTTACCGTCCCTGTCTATGAAGTGGGTGAACATGAAGAAATCTAGCCAATGATCGATAGGCTCGTTGAATGATCCTAGGATCCTAGTTCCCTCCTGAGCGTTCCTTTCAAGGAGCTTGGATGCCTCCCTGACTCCCTGTTCTCCAAAGAAGGTACACAGTAAATATGCCATCTGCCATCCATGACGCTGCTCTTCACACATTATCCTAAGTGCGGACTTTTTATCATATTCAGTTGGGGCTGTAGCGAGAAGGTGGTTTTGTTGCTCAACCGAGGCAAATTCAGTGTCCCCCTGTACACTAACCATGCTGATTATGGCATCTCTGATTGTCTGTTGTGGAATCTGCATGCGACGATCCCACTTCGGCCTCCCTGTGAAGTCTCCGAATTCTATCGTGTCTCCCGCCGTATCCCAATCAAACTTGATGTCGAATCTGTAGTCTCCAAGCCACGACGGATCAAAACCAATTCTGGTCTGCCACTCATTGAAATCGTTAATCCAGGTCTCAAAATTTTCTGTATAGCTCTTTACAACTTCCGTATCTGACATTATATCTCATCTCCGTGTACTAAGTCAATCAAGTCCCTACCAACTAGTTGCCCTCAAATTCAGGGACCTCTCTCTTCACATAAGCTGCGATCCCTTTCTTCGCGTCGTCACTCTGGAAGAGGTCTGATTGAAGCTCCCTCTCTAATGCGAGGTGATACTCCAATGGGATTTCCATGCCGCTCTGTACACTTCGCTTGATGTTACCAATGGCCTTGCTGGCCGCATATGGGAGGGTGAATTGTCCGGCATAGTCCAGCACATCCTGGCGGAAGTCAGAGATACTGCCGGGCCACACGTCATGGACAAGGTCCATTTCCTTCGCCTCCTCGTATGAGAACTTCCTTCCAGTTACCATGATTTCCATGGACTTCGCCTTACCAACGAGTCTAGCGAGGCGGGCAGTCCCGCCTGTTCCTGCTAGAACCCCCAAGGACACCTCTGGAAGGCCAACCTGTCCAGAGTCCTTCCTTCCGATTCGTATGTCTGCAGCCATCGCTATTTCGAGGCCACCTCCTACTGCGTGACCATTCAGCGCAGCTATGACAAGTTTAGGCGTCTGCTCCAGCCTACTTAGCGTCTCGTTAGCATGTAGGCAGAAGAAATACTTGAATCCAGGACTTACCGAGTCAAGCATGCTTATGCTGGCACCGGCAGAGAAGAACTTCTCGCCATGACCAGTTAGGATGATCACTGTCACATCATCATCAAACCTGGCCCTTAGGACAGCCTCATCGATATCCCTCATCATTGCATGAGTGTATGTGTTAACCGAAGTTTTCCCTTCCGAGAGTGGTTCACCGGCCGAGTCCGAGCACAGCTCGATTACTGCTATTCCATTGTCAGTAACTCCGTAGTTTACTAGGTTGTTTTGCATTGCCTCCATGTCTGGCCATGACGTCATATTGTCCCCAATGAGTGGCGCCATATCAATGAAACGGAAGCCCACTCATGAGTCAGGCATCAGAATCTGAGAAGGACACTCCGCCTCCTCCTCCCTGAATTGCCTTCCACTGCTCCCCTATTTCTGATGCTCTTTGACTAGGTTCCCAGACGTCTCTCTTCAGAGCACCCCTGAAGGGCATCCTCAGCACTCTCCTTCCATCACCCATCACTTTATTCCTTAGCATGCCGAATCGAGCGATTGGCCAAATCATCCTTCTGAAGAAACCGGGCCGATACACCCAGCGCATGAATTCCAGACCATCCCCCTTTCTTTTCTGGTCCCTCATCCAATGATTGGCCACCATCTTGAAGCCTCGATCACCGATTCTGTTCATTAGAAATCTGTTAGTTGCACTAACTTTGATCAGGGGCAATAGGCGATCCTTCACCTCGTCCTCGTAGTCACACTCGCCAAGAATCGCCTTCCCCGCTAATACGCCACTCGTGATTGCGTAGCGCATTCCAAAGCCCCACATGAAATCTTGGAGCCCGCCTGCCTCTCCAACGTAATATCGGCCCTCGTGAACGTACTTCTCTGGGATCGAGAAGTCCCCCTTCCCTCCAACTCTCTTGATGGGCCTCCTATTCAGTTCGTATTTTTCTTCATACCAAGCTATGGTTTCATTGAGATAGCGACTGCTCTTCCTCTGTTTCCTCCATAGGCACGTGCAAATTAGCCCAACCCCATCGATGATAATCAAGTATGAGTAGGCCCCTGGTGCCAACTTGTCATTTAGCTGGAAAGTGACGTGATTGGGATGATCCGTATGGAATACTTCCCCGAAGGCTATTGCGCTGGAGTCCTTTGGCCCAGCAGCAATAATCTGGCAATCTTCTGGAGATCTCTTGCTGCCATAGTGGATCTCTACCCCAGCCGCTCTGGCCATTCTCTTGAATCCCTGATCTATGCAATGGTGATCAGTCCCCCTCTCGACAACCCTGAATGCAACTCCATCAGTTATTGGATTGGTAATTACATCATCAGGGTGGGCTAGATCTACTATGCTGAATGAATCAGACTTGAACTCATCAGGATCGAGCCCCCAATCCCTCATCTCATCAAAGAAATCTCTTCGGCTAGTCCAGTTTTCCAATCCTTGGAAGTCTCCATCGAAACGAGCTCCGCTGTCTTTCCTGATTTCATGAACATGCACCTCTACCCCAGATTTCGCCAAAATGATGGCTGCAGAGAGGCCTGAAAGACCAGCTCCCAGAATGTGTACGGGCCCTTCAGTCACGAAGCTCCGATATGACATGGCCGCTTGAACAGTTGGGTCGTTCCGTTGTCTTCAAGCACCCATCCTGCATGGGAGAGCCGTGACCGTGCACGTCGTGACAGACGACACTTCGATAGAACCAGAGGAATTGAGAGATTTACTTTCCACGGATGGTTGTGGAAGCATCGTGAGTTTTGTAGGCCTTACCCGTGGATCGGACGGGGCAAATGAGGTTCACAGCCTCGAGTTCGATGCATGGGGGGAGAAACTCCCTTCCGTCCTAGAATCAATAGCTCAGCAAGCGATTACAAAATTCGGCGTCTCGTCCGTTGTGATAGCCCATAGGACAGGAATCGTACTTCCAGGGGAGACAATTGTTTGCATTCATGTCGGTTCTAAGCATAGGAGAGAGGGATTCGAGGGCTGTTCATGGATCATCGATGAACTCAAGGGGCAAGCCCCCCTGTGGAAGAAAGAGACACGCTCAGACGGAGTCCATTGGAAGGGGGGAATTGGTTGACAGATGCCATTGTACCAATAGGTCACAAATCAATAGTACAGAGATATGCAGTGGCAACTGGTATTCTGGAAATTTCAGAAGATTCGGCAGATGCAATAAGAAATGGACAGGTCGCTAAAGGAGACGTATTGGAGGCTAGTACTGTGGCAGCCATACAAGCTGTAAAAGACACGCCAAGGATGATCCCACATTGCCACGTTATTCCGATCGAGTCGTGTAACGTGTCTTGGGACTGGGAAGGAAATTCTCTGAGGTGCACCGTATCTGTCAGCGCCCACTGGAAGACTGGTGTGGAGATGGAGGCACTTTGCGGTGTTTCCACGGGACTCATGTGTGCATGGGACATGGTCAAATCAATGGAGAAAGACCACTCCGGTCAATATCCAGCTACCAGAATTAAGGAAATTAGAGTGATAGAGAAACACAAGGGCGATGCGCAGGATTGAGAACCTCCACCCCCTCGCCCAAGCATGGCGACCGTAGATTTGGAGAGCCACTTTCTCAATGCGACAGAAGCTGCTGCAGTAGCAGCATCAGTTTGGAGGGGGAAGGGCGATGGAAAGGCTGCTGATGGGGCTGCTGTCGAAGCAATGAGGGCGGTATTTGACAAAGTTCCATTTGACGGCCGTGTTGCCATAGGAGAAGGCGAGAGAGACGATGCTCCCATGCTCTGGATTGGGGAGCCCCTAGGATCAATGCAAGGAAGCCCAGACGCCCCAAGTATAGACATAGCAGTTGACCCCCTTGAATGCACTAACCACGTGGCAAAGGACCTCCCAAACGCGATGGCCGTTCTCGCTGCAGCCCCTAGGGGGACTTTGCTGCATGCCCCTGATTGCTATATGGACAAAATCGCCGGCCCATCCGAACTTAGTGGTGAGATAAGTCTGGAGGCGGACGTTTCTTACAATGTAGAAGCGGCATGCGCTGCTCTGGGAAAGAGGTCCGATGAACTGAACGTGGTCGCTATGGATAGGCCAAGGCATGATCAGTTGGTGAAGGACCTCAAGGCCCATTCCGTGAATGTAATCCTCATCGGTGATGGGGATGTTTCAGCTGCTCTCAATGCCGCTGATCCAGATTCTCACATTGATATGCTAATGGGAATCGGAGCAGCCCCCGAAGGAGTGATTACTGCTACTGCAATGAGGGGCCTAGATGCTCCATTCGAAGGTAGATTGGTTTTCAAGAACGAAGGACACAGGGAGCGCGCAGAGAGGATGATAGATGGAGATATAGAGAGGACGTGGGATAGGGACGAACTCTGTTCTTCCGATGACTCACTCTTCATCGGAACAGGTGTTTGCAAAGGTAGGACGGAGGGAGTAAGGATGCTAGGCCAGGGCAGGGCAGCGGTTCACTCCGAGATCATTGACGTCGCCAATAAGGCTCACAGGTTCATTTCATCCGAGAGAGAACTCTGAAAGTTCAGGCCACGCAATCGCCCAAAAATAAAGAATACATACGATGGCTTCATTTCTCAGTCCCTTCTCGTCGTCACCGGTAATCGCTATGGATAGAGAACTTCTTGAGAGAACAGCAAGTGAGTTAGTGGCTCCCGGAAGGGGAATTCTTGCTGCTGACGAGAGCAATGGAACAATGTCGAGTAGGCTTCAGGCTGTAGGCGTTGAACCATCATCGGAATCACGGCGTGCATACAGATCAAACATATTCTCCACATCGGGCTACGAGTCTGCAGTTAGTGGAGTAATTCTCTTTGATGAGACAATTAGACAATCCATGGATGACGGCACTGCTATTCCTGATTACCTTGCAAGCCGAGGTGTTCACCCCGGGATCAAGGTAGACACAGGGGCCAAGGAGTTAGCCCACCACTCCGGCGAGAAAATCACCGAAGGGTTGGATGGCCTAAGGGAGAGGTGCATGGAATACTTCTCAATGGGTGCTCGCTTTGCAAAATGGAGAGCAGTAATTAGAATTGGCGAGGGCATGCCAAGCGATGCAAACATCTCCACGAACGCCCATGCCCTAGCTCGATATGCTGCAATTTGTCAGGAGCAAGGACTAGTTCCAATCATCGAGCCCGAGGTCATTATGGATGGTGATCATGATGCCCAGGCCTGCTATGATGTTACTGCAAGGATTCTCGATGCAACCTTTTCAGAGTGCAAGGCCCAAGGGGTTCACATTCCAGGGGCCCTGCTCAAGCCAAACATGATTTTACCTGGCAAAGATTGTCCCGATCAAGGAGATAGGGAACAAGCCGCACGGATGACAGTTGAATGCCTGACAGCACACGTCCCACATGATATTCCTGGAATTGTTTTCCTTTCAGGAGGTCAGTCAGATGAAGATGCTACTGCCCACCTCAATCTAATGAACGGAATGGACGTCGAACACCCATGGCAATTGTCCTACTCATACGGCAGAGCGCTCCTCGCCCACGCCCTCCAGACCTGGGCGAGCGGATCAAGTGAGGAGAGTCAGAATGCCTTTGCTCATCGGGCCTCAATGAACAGCCTAGCTAGAAGTGGAGATTGGTCCGCAGAGTTAGAAGTTTGATTTGAGTACTGCTCAATTCTCGCCGTCGAGAACCCCTGGCCTTAGTTGCCAGACGCATATTTCGTACCTTCCAGAAAGCGCGCCGCCCCTCTTTGTTGTTGCCACCTTCATGATGTCCTTGTCCTTCGAAAGAACATTCCCCAACTGCTGAGGGGTAGTTCCGTGCCTCATGGTGGTGTTCACGTGCTCGAGTATCTCGGTAGTGTTCGCCTCACCCTTGTTGTGCAGATATTTCTTTATTTTTTGCCTAAGTCTTGTTGTCCTCATTTTAACTCCTCCTTGTTGGGCTCCCCTCTTTCGTGGTAAGCCACCCAATCATCGGTCGCCCATTCCGACAGTGGGTACTCCCTTCCTGCAATCCCGCTTCTCCTGACCGTTCCTATTCTGACGATTTTTCCGTCCATCTCAAGTATCGACGCAATATCGGATCGGGGGGTTTGCGAACTGCTCTGGGACTCAATCCAGGCAGATATTTCTGCGGTGTTCCTAGGTCTGTCTGAGATGAATTTCCTGATCATATTACGAATCTGGTCATTCTCCATTATTACTCGCCATTCCTTGGTCACGGTACCGCAGACGGCCCGATATTCACAGGACGGCGGGCACTGATATAACCGTTCTGTACGATTTAATGCAATTTAGTTACCAAACATGACGAATATTGTAGTAGATTTAGTTACATTATCAGGTGTTGAAATGAAACCACCCTATTCTCCATCGGAAATGTGTAATTAAATGTAACTAAACAGTTTATTTTATTACTATTACATAATGTCGATTCAAACAGAGGTGCATTATGGTGTCCGATGGTTCCCAAATTAAACCAGGGGAGCATCTGCAGTCACCCTCTGGCAAGATACGTAGTAGGAATCGAAGAAGGCTGTTGAACAGACTTGCCGATGGAGGTGCAACAGTTAGTGAGATGGCAACCGATTCTGGAATACGGGTCCCCCACGTATCTGCAGAAGTAAGGAAGATGAGAAACGATGCACTGGTAGACAGTGATATGCCCCCTGGGAGCAGAGGGGCGGTACTTCACCTGACTGACAAGGGATGGGATGCCGTAAGGTCCGACGAATGGTCCAGGGCATTGGAAGCACTCCCCCTCCCAGAAAATGATAATCAGATTTGCATCCTTTCTAGGGATGGCCCGAATCTTCTGATAGGGTTGATGGGCCCAACTGAATCCCCATTGATCCTAATTCCAGATAAGCCACCTGAAATTATCGATAGCACAGAATCTTCCAGTGGAACAGAGGGGGTTCCTTGGAGCTGGGCAGCCATCAGGGAGAGGGGTCCAAGGTGGCTCGACCTCTCCAGCATGGAATCGCGCAGCTCGCCTTTGCCGATGGACAGAAGCAGGATCGATACTTTTTCAGAAGGACGTTCAGTAATCGGGATCGTCAGAGCAAGGCTATTAGATGAAGGCCGTCCGATTGCTGTAGCACCTGGCAGATGGTTCTCAGGACCAATACATAGGCCTGTACCGCCTCTGCCGGAGAACACCATGCATAGGGGCCCATGGGTCCTAGGAACATGTCACAAAATGTCCCCCGACATTAGACCTAAGACAGCAGTAGCCGCCATTGCTGGAGACAGGCTGCCTCGATCAATGCTCCTGAAGAGCTCGAGATCTTCAGCTATAGTAATTGCAAATTTGGGAGGTATCGATGTCAGTAGTATCCATTATCCGGTAGAATCACTGGATCATTGGATAGAGGTCGCCCATCCCCGACTATCGGACTCAGAGAGGAGTAAGAGATGCCAGTCTCTGAAGGATAGGATATTGGGCAATCGAAGGTCGAAGACAGAAGACTCTACTTGGAGGAGGTTCAGACGTGATTGGGGCCAGTCAGAATTTACCTCCGAGCCAATCAGTCCCGGATTTATAGATACCAGGGGCATTGGAAGCGCCGCTATTGAATCTCTAGTAAGATGGGTGTCTTCGGTACAGGAACGTCCGCCGATAGTAGTCGACCTCCCTAGCGACATTCCCAGTGATGTCGCTATTTCCTTATCCTCCCATCCTAGTCTGAGGATGGTGATATTGGCCGAGAAGTCGCCCCATTTCTCCAATCTAGATCAATTATCACAAGACCCACTCAGGCCTCTCCCATGGATGATGCTAGAATTGAGGAGTGGCAAGTCATTACCGGTAAAGCTCGTCGATCCGGTGACCCACTCGCCAGATTCTGTCAGCATGCAATCGGGCGGAATCTCAGATAATGATCTTCCCGCGGGGACCCGATTCCTGATAGAGGAAGTAGAAGACCAGGAGTACTCGTCTATGATCAGATCGGCCTTGTCCCAATATCCAGAAGGAAACGAGGAGTGGGCTAATAGGATGGAAGCCAGCTATCCTATGGCTGCATGGATTGCCTCTCCTCCAAGAACCAGGTGGCCGAGATGGCAGAGACTAGGAAAGAGGCTTGATCCAAGATGGCTAGTCATGATGGATTTCTCATTCCTTCCGCTAGAGAGACTCTCCGAGGCGGCCGAAGTTGCTCCCGAGGAAGCTCTAGAAGAATTCTCGGAAAAATTCAGTGAGCTACTAAGGGAAGCTCCCGATTCTGCATTGAGGGCTAGGCCCACCATGGACTCAAGAAATGCCTCATCAGGAACTTCATGGGTAGCAGCTCAATTGCTAGCCAACTCTCCCTGGCTGCCGAATAGCCTTCACGGGGACCTGATGAAGTGGGCGATTGATGCATGGCTATGTAAGCCCCCCGAGAAATCCCTCGCGGCATTACAAGGGGTGATGTGGCTGTACACGCGTGAGGATATGGAATCCACAGAAATTGATGGCATATTGAGAGAAATAATCGAGAAGGGCAGGGAACTCGAGCATGGAAACGAGCTACTGATATGGTCTAACCTCGTAGATCGCTCACAAAGAATAGCTGAATTAGAAGTTGAACAGATAGGTCCGATACTATACTCTCTTCCTCTGAGTTGGTGGTCGGCAATTTCTCCGGATCTTCTTTTCAATATGCTTGAGGATGACGACAAATTTGACTGGCTCCTAATGAATCCGGTTCCATGGCCTGCAGCCATCCTAAGAAAGCCCGGGGAAACGTGCAAAGCACCTGCTCTCAATGAACTAAGGCATAGGGGCTGCGATCCAGAATTACGAGTTCTCTTATCCAGGAGGATGAGAAGCAGGGTCGAAGCAGAGGGCACTTTCCCAGGAGAACCATATTTGCTTGACCTACTTGATTCCCTTGATTCTGTTTTCGAGGGCAGGTCCCCAAAAATAGGGAGGACCCATCCACTAGTGGGGTGGCTCGCACAACCGTTGGAAAAATGGCCTTATTTCAGTACGAATGAATGTATCTCAGGAGATGCAAATGTGGCGGAGAGAATCATGCTCAAGGAATCCGGATTCCATGATGGACTCTCAGAATCCCCCACTTTGGACTAGAGGAAATGGTATTTCTCCAAACCGAGGGGTTCTTGACCTACACTTCCGGCCGCAAGTTGCCCAGCGGCAACACCGTGTTGACGAAACCCCCTCGCCGGAGGTAGAGGATGAAACATGGTACCACGCATGGGTAGCCATCTGTCGAAGACCGACTTGACTGCCTCCAAGGCAGAATGACTGTCGGCGCAAAACAGATGGCCGGACCGGGACAAGGTCCCCTGAGGACCCGCGAGGGGATGAATCAAGGGACTACCACCCAGTCCGACAGACGTCCCGGGGTGGGTCAGGTGCTGGAGCATTGCAGTGAAGGCT